>Ga0316205_10001939_pt1 | contig 23403 bp, 33 predicted proteins | sample 3monthpyrite_MG_FD_204941 | JGI IMG/M metagenome (GOLD analysis project Ga0316205, IMG submission 204941) | Microbial mat bacterial communities from mineral coupon in-situ incubated in ocean water Damariscotta River, Maine, United States -... | ecosystem: Environmental > Aquatic > Marine >... | reverse complement strand
AGATCGAGGCCGCGACATTCGTGGTGATCGATATCGGCATGCGGATGCTAACCCCGCGCGAGTTATTCCGCGCCCAGGGTTTCCCCGACGATTACGTGATCGAGGGCGTCTGGACCGAGGACGCCGAGGGCGAGTGGCATTGGAAGCCATTCACCAAGAACGTGCAGGTCAGCTGCTGCGGAAATTCGGTCAGCCCGCCACCGGCAAAGGCGCTGGTGCAGGCCAATTGCGGCCATCTGGCGGTCAGAGCGGAGGCAGCGGCATGATGACCGACGACTGGCGCGGCGAACACCTGATCCGCACTGTTGAAAGGGCGCGCCACACCGGGCGCAACATGGCGTCACCGGCAAGAGTTAGGGGCGCGCGTGACCCAGAGGTGACAGCACGGCGCGACCTGGTGCGAAGCCTGCACTCCGAGCACCTCACAGTGCTTGAGATAGCTCGGCGCATCCACATCAGGGAACAGACCGTTCGGGACGATTTGACATGGATGAAGTTGAAGGCAAACCGGAAGGGCGCGCGGAAATGACCGAACGTATAACAGCCGCTGACTTCAATGCCGCGCAAGCCAAACAACGCAAGCCCCGCGTCGATCGCGAGGGCCCTATCCATCTGGCCTGTCTTCATTGCCTTCAATGGAAACTGCCCGGTGCCGCGATCCACCACTCGGCGAATGAGCTTGATCTCGGCGGGGATCCGAAGGCGAAGGCAATCGCACAGGGCAAAGCCAAGGCCAGGGGTATGCGGCCGGGATGGCCTGACATCGAAGTTATCTGGCGCGGCCATTTCTGGACCTTCGAGGTGAAGAGTGAGACCGGGCGCGTCAGTCCCGAACAGCGCGACTGTGGCGCGGATATCATTGCCAATGGCGGGCGTTGGGCTGTCGTGAGATCCGTGGATGATGTGAAGCGGTGCATCGCCGCGTGGCAGGCCGACGGTGCTATCGTGGATGCCCCATTTGCAGGGATCGTCACATGACCCAGATCCCGCCATTCATCAAAGATCACCAGCGCGGCGCATTCCTCCACTTCGCCGGGCGTGTCCACCAGCGTATCGGGGATAGAGAGCCAGGCTCTCTCTGGTTGCAACCTGTCATGGAAGTCGTGGTGAAGGTCATGAGGGGGTGGGCCAATGGCTGAATTCAATCCCAAAGCCTCAAGGGCCAAGCGCCCATGCCCCATCTGGGTGGATGCGTTCCAGCGTGACACGCAGCACTTGGAGGCGGACGAGGTGGGTGGATACTTCCTCATTCTCATGGCGATGTGGACTAGGGAGGCCTGCGACTTCCCGAATGACCCGAAGCGGTTGGCGCGTGTTTGCAGGGTCTCAACGCGGTTGTGGAACTCGCGTGTCGGGCCAGCCCTAATGACCTTCTTTCAGGTGCACGATGGCTCTGTGATTTCCAAGAGGTTACGAAAAGAAGCCACTTACGTTGAACGTCAGGTAACGCTTCAATCCGACCGTAAAACAGGCGAAAAATCGGATAAGCCATTGGAAAGTAACGATCCATGGTTAACCGCGGATATAACCACGGATGGTTCCACGGATGTATCCGCGGCACCATCCATCCCAACAACCCAACATATAGATGATGATGATGATAGGCGCGGGCGCGTTCTTGATCATGCCGATCCGCCCGAAGTCTCGACCGTCAGGGAGCAGGTTCTCGCCGCCATGGGGGTCGATCCGACCGGCCTCACCGGACCCAATGGGCGCATCATCGGACGCACGGCCGACATGCAGGTTTATCGCCAATGGATCAATGATCTCGACCTGACCCATCAGCAGGTTGTGACCATCATCGGCGAAGTCATGGCCCAGAAACGAACCGGAGCAGATCCGGGCCCACCATCCACATTTTCATATTTCACCAAACCGATGCAGGAAGCCGCAGCCACCAAGGCCCGGCCCGCATTGATCCCGATCCAAGGAGGGCAACCAGATGACCACAAGCGCAGTCGCACCGGCACCGGCCAAAGCCGAAACCCAGACCCAAAGGCGCGCGCACTCGCTGGAGTGGTTGGAGCATTCCAAAGGGCGATTGATCAGGAACACGACGCAAGCGAATGAAATGCGGGTGATGGTCGATGAAGTCTCCGCCCCGGCCACCGCAGGCGAACGCGCCGCGGCCGCCGTGACCGCGATCAGCTTCTATTTCATCGGTGAAGGCATCCCGGCACTGCAGGACCGCGAAGCCGCAATCTGGCTGACCGAACTCAAAGACTTCCCGGCGTGGGCCATCGATCACGCCGTTTCGGCATGGGTCGGACGAGAGACCCCGGCGAAAAAGCGCTGTCGCAAACCACTGCCCGGTGACATCGCAGACCTTGCGGCACAGGCGATGGCGTCGGTCTATCAATGCAAGACGAAGCTGGATTGGTGGGACAAATATCAGGGTGCCTATCCATCCTACATCGAACGCACAGCGGCACGCTAAACGCCCACCACGAGCAGAGCGACACAAAGGGGTAGACTGATGGGCAAGGGTGACAGGAAGTGGAAGCCGTGCAAGGCGGGCAAGCGAACGCCGTCGGGGCAGCTATCGCGGGCAAAGGATGCAGTCGAGGATCGCCGTAATGAAAGCGCGCGGGTATCATTCGAGGAAGGGCCAACGCAGACCGTCCTGCGCGCCCGCAGGCGGCAGCGCAACGGGGTCAAGACAATCGCTAAGGACAAGACACCAGTAACAAAGGCACAGGCCCAGGATATGCGATTGTTCGAGCGGGGCAGCATTCTCGGCAACTGGCTGGCTGACGGTAAGCTGACACGTGAACAGGTGCAGGCGGGCGAGGATTATTGCGCGCGCTACATCACCTTTGCATCATTGAACGGACTGCCACGGCCCACGGCCAAGATAGCCAACTACAGCGACAGCCAAGGCGGGCAGCCAACACGTCCCGAGCGCCTGCAAGCCGCGATAGCAGCGAAGTCCGCACACATGGAGGATCAGCGCCTTCTGCGGCACTGTTCACCGCATAACGTGGCATGGGCGATCCGCCGGGCCTGCGTAACAGAGGAGGCGGCACCGCTGGATCTGGTAAGGGTCGGGCTGGCCGCGCTTATGGCCCGCACACGCTAATGCTTGACAGTGAATAATATTTGCGCATTATACCACATAATCGCAGAGCGACATGCGTCCGGTTTAATGATCGGGCGTTTTTTTGATTCAGGCTGCTTTCTTGCGGGGTTCATGGCAGGCCCCGCCCGCGCTCAAACCAGAACAATCAACAAGGGCCGATCCCCACATACGGTCAACACCCGCCGTCGAGCGTCACCATGCGCGCAAGCGTCAAGGCTGTGGCCCGAAGTTTCATACTTGCGGCCAATGGTGAACGGGTGACTTTCAAAAAGGACAAATCACATGGCTGACCGCGATAAAGCGGGTCGGTTCCAGCCGGGGCATTCACAACCTGGGCCGGGCCGGTCCAGTAAATATGATCCGGCTTTCTGCGATATTGTCGAAGAAACAATGCGTGCGGGTTATTCCAAGATGGCAGCCGCTGGTGATATCGGTGTTGACTATGACACGCTCAAGAACTGGATGGGCGAGTACCTCGCTTTTTTCGCAGCAGTAAAGCGCGGCGAGGCGGCCCGGGCGCGATTCCTTGAACAAGGATTGCTTGAAGCCGAGACCGGACCACAGGTCACCAGCCGTATCTTCGCGTTGAAGAACGCGGCCCCTGACGAATGGAAAGACAAGCAGGAGGTTGACCATCGCAGCGGCGATGGCAGCATGTCGCCAGCTAAGGAAAATCAGGACGCGGCGTTGGAGGCGATGCGCCGAAAGCACAGTGACGCCTGATCATATCGCGGATTGCCGCGTAGGCTTGCTGGATTTCACCGCCGCCATGTTCAAAGCCCGCAAGGGGTCTGACATAATCCGCAATGGCCATCAGGACCAGATTTGCGATGCGCTTGAGCGTGTGGTTTTGGGCGACACGAAAAGGCTGATCATCAACATTCCGCCGCGATCTGGGAAAACGGAAATCGCGGTCAAGAACTTCATGGCGTGGTCTGGCGGCCTATTCCCTGACAGCGAGTTCATCCATGCCAGCTATTCCAAGCGGCTGGCAACGTCGAACACATACGAGGCGCGGGCCATCATGCAGTCGGAAGCCTACCGGGAGATTTTCCCATGGGTAGAGCTGCAAGGCGACAGCAAAGCAAAGGACGAGTTCAGAACAACGGCAGGCGGGATCTTCTATGCAACCGGCGCAGACGGCACGATCACCGGTTATGGCGCAGGCAAGATGCGCGATGGGTTTGGTGGAGCCATACTAATTGACGATGCTCATAAGGCGGGCGAGGCCACGTCAGAAGTCCAGCGCCGCAATGTGATCGACTGGTTCCAAATGACGATGGAAAGCCGAAAGAACAGGCCCGATACGCCGATTGTCGTGATTATGCAGCGATTGCATGAAGAAGATTTGACGGGCTGGCTCTTGGCAGGCGGAAATGGCGAGGAATGGGAACATCTGAAAATTCCGGCGCTGAAAGGTGACGGATCGTCATTTTGGCCCGAGCAGTTTCCGAAGGAGATGCTTGACCGGCAAGAGGCCGCGAGCCGCTACGTTTTCGCCGGTCAATATATGCAAGACCCGGTGCCGCGTGGTGGGGGCATGTTCCAGCGCGATTGGTTTGAGATCATACCGGCGGCACCTGCGGGCTGCACATGGGTCAGAGGCTGGGATTTGGCGGCCTCAGACGGTGCTGACAGTGCATGGACGGCGGGCGTGCTTATGGGCCGCGCGCCAGGCGGGGAGATTGTCATTAGCGACGTGGTGCGTATTCAGGGCAGCCCCGCGAAAGTGGAGCGGCTGATCGTCAACACGGCCTCACAAGACGGGGTTCACGTTAAAGGGTCGATCCCGCAAGACCCCGGACAGGCAGGCAAGGCTCAGGTGCAATATCTGATCAAGCAGTTGCAGGGCTACAGCTACACGGCATCGCCGGAAAGCGGCGACAAGGAAACGCGGGCGGAACCACTTGCGGCACAAGCCGAGGTCGGAAACGTCAAGTTGGTCAAGGGCGACTGGAACAAGGCGTTTATCGATGAGATCACCACGTTCCCGGTCGGGAAGTGGAAGGACCAGGTTGACGCGGCCACGCGGGCATTTTCATTCCTTGTCGGAACATCCAATTACGACCTGCGGGGCGCACTATGATTTTTCTCGATGGCCTACGCAATTTGGTGGCGAACCTCGGCACCAGCCGTGACAAGGCGTTCAGCGCTGACTACCTGTTCACGAAGATGTCTGACGTTGAGGTGTGGGACACTTATCGGTCGAGCGCCATGGCGCGAAAGATCGTGGATATTCCGGCTGACGACGCCGTGCGTGAATGGCGTGAGTGGCACGCTGATTCCGAACAGATCACAGGGATGGAGGCAGAGGAAAAGCGCCTTGGGCTGGTGCAAAAAACCCGGCAAGCGATGAAACTGGCGCGGCTCTATGGTGGTGCCGCGATCTTCATCGGAACCGGCGAAGCCAACCCAGAGAAGCCCTTAAACCCGGAAAGCATTCGGGCGGGTGGCATCAAATATCTGACGGTCCTGCCGCGCACCCGGATTACGCCGCAGGAATTGCAGCGCGACCCAAGGCGTCCGGGCTATGGGCTGCCCTCGGGATACACGCTTGGCGATGGCGTCACTGTGCATCCATCGCGCGTGGCGACGCTGCACGGCACCGACCTACTGGACCCCGATATGGGCGAGATGTGGGGCGATAGCGCCCTGCAAGCGGTGATTGACAACGTGAAGGCATCGGACGGCGTAGCGGCGAATATCCTGTCGCTGATCTACGAAGCGAAGATCGACGTTATGAAGATCCCCGATTTTATGTCCAATCTGGCAGCGCGTGGAGCGGTATACGAAAAACAGATCCTGGACCGGGCGCAACTCGCCGCGATGGGCAAGGGCATCAACGGCATGTTGCTCATGGATGCTGATGAAGAATACGAACAAAAGCAGATCACCTTCGGCGGCCTGTCCGATATCTGGGATCGGTTCATGCTGAACCTTGCGGCGGCTGCTGACATTCCGGCAACCCGGCTTTGGGGCCGTTCGCCAGCGGGCATGAACGCCACTGGCGAGGCTGATGCAGGCAACTACCACGCAAAAATAGGGGCCATTCAGTCAGGGCAGATTGAGACCGCTTTCGGCGTTCTGGATGAATGCCTGATCCGTTCGGCCCTGGGGTCGCGGCCTGACGATGTGTTCTACAGCTGGCGTCCGCTTGGGAAGCCATCCACAAAAGAGCGCGCCGAAGTTGCTGACAAGCTGACCACGGCATTTGAGCGCATCCATCGCATGGACGTTCTGCCGGTGGAAGCGGTCGGCAAGGCCGTGGTCAACGCCATGACTGAGGCTGGTGTAGCGCCTGGGCTGGAAGGCGACGTGGCAGAATTTTACGAGGGCGAAGGCAACGATACGGACGCGGCGGAAATATCTGGCGTTACCGATGCCGCACCGCGCTCACTCTATATCCATCGCAAGGTCTTGAACGGTAAAGAGATCATCCGGTGGGCCAAAGCGCAGGGGTTCACGACAACGCTGCCATCTTCAGATATGCACGTCACGGTCGCATTCAGCCGCGCGCAAGTGGATTGGATGGAAGTCGGCGAAAGCTGGCAAGACAAGGTTGATATCGCGCCCGGCGGCGCAAGGATCATGGAGAAGTTCGGGGATGCTCGTGTTCTGCTGTTTTCCAGTGATGATCTGAAATGGCGGCATGAACGCATCAAGGACGCAGGGGCGTCCTGGGACCATCCAGAATACCAGCCGCACCTAACTATTTCATACGACAGGGACTCCCCTGATCTGGAAGGCGTTGAGCCATATCAAGGTCCGATCATTCTTGGCCCGGAGATTTTCCAAGAGGTCAATGAGGATTGGGTAGAACGGATCGAAGAGGTCTGACAATGAATTTCACTGACACGGCCACGCTGGCCGGAACCCGCACGACACGGGACGGATATCTGACCGCTGAAGTCGCCTGCGCGCGGGCCGGATGCCAAACCTATCTGGGCAGCGAGATCGGTATGGCTGATGAGCGCCCGGTGACGGTCTATCGCCCCGCTGACGTGGTGTTTGCCAAAGACAGCCTTGCGACGTTCGCGGGCAAACCGGTCACAATGGGGCATCCGGCGGAAATGGTTACGGCGGATAGCTGGAAGGAACACGCTGTCGGTGAGGTTGGCGATGAGGTTGCCCGCGACGGCGAGACGGTGCGTGTCGGCATCATGGTTCGCGACGCCGCGGCGATCCGGGCGATTGCGGACGGCACACGCCAGATCAGCATGGGCTACAGCACGCCTGTTGAAATGCGGAACGGCGTAGCGCCGGACGGCACCAAGTATCAAGCGGTCCAGACTGGGCCGATTACCATCAATCATCTCGCATTGGTGGATGCCGCAAGAGGCGGTTCCGCTTTGCGTATCGGTGATGGACCAGACGGCGGGAAAGACCGCGCAAGTTGGGGGGCATCGCCCCTCGCCACTCCCCCGAGCAGTCAGAAGGAGGACACAATGTCCGATGCTCTCATTTCGGTGGTGCTGGGCGACAAGGCGGTCAACGTGCCCGCTGCGCAAGCCCCGGCCATCGAGGCGTTCAAGACGGACGCCGCAAAGAAATTGTCCGACGCCAAAACCGCCCACAAGGCGGCGATGGACGCCAAGGATGCGGAGATCGCCAAGAAGGACGCCAAGATCAAGAAGATGGAGGACGCCACCATGTCCGATGCCGATCTTGACGCGCGCGTTCAGGCCCGTGCCAAGCTGATCGGCGATGCCGCGAAGGTTGACAAGGACGTGAAGGTTGAAGGCCTGTCCGACGCCGACATTCGCAAAGCCATTGTCACGGCGAGGGTCGGTGACATGGCTGGCAAATCCGACGCCTATATCGAGGCGCGTTTCGATGCGTTGGCAGAGGACGCGGCCAAGGGTGACCCGGCGGCAGACGCCATCAAAGGGGCAGCCTCGAACCCCGGCAATCTGTCGGTTTCCGACAAGGCGTATGCTGAAAACATCGCCGACATCAGCGACGCCTGGAAGGGCGCGCCTGCAAAAAAGGAGGCCTGATCAATGGCTGTTCAATCCACATATCTTGACAACATGGCAGCGGCCTATGTCGGCATGATCGCCAATTCGGAGCCGAACGTGCTGGTTTCCAAAGAGGTCGAAACTGCCGCTGGCGTTGGCTTTGGTGTCCCGGTTATTCAGGGCACCGCAGACAATCAGTGCGACGTTGTTGCGGCGTCCACAAACGATGTGATCGGCATCACAGTGCGGGACCAGTCCGTGACTGGCGATGTGTTCGCGCTGAAAGACACGGCCCTCCTGATGCGCCAAGGCGTGATTTGGGCCACTGTCACCGACGCCGGCGGCGTTGCTGCCGGTGATCCTGTTTGGGTTCTCGTCTCGAATGGCACGTTCTCGAATGCCGATGCCGGAACGAATGGTTCGCTCCAGCTTGCTGGTTGCCGTTGGGAAACCAGCGCGGCGAATGGCGCTCTTGCCAAAATCCGCGTCGATCTCGACGTTCCGGCTGTTGCCGGTGCCGCTTAAGGAGGCTGACAAATGAATATGACAACCCAGCAATTCACCGACGCGATGCAGGCATCGCTCGGCTTTGCCCAAAAGCAGACCAGCCACGTCGAGGCCGGCATCTATGCTCTGCGCTATCCCGAACTCAACTATGCGGAGCTCGTGCCGGTCGATACCAGCGCGGGCGAATTTTCCAAGTCCGTCACCTACTACTCGATGGACGGGGCAGGTCAGGCCGCATGGCTGAACGGCAATGGCAAGGACGTTCCGAACGTCGGCGCGCAGATGAACCAGCATGAGACCGCTGTTCACACCGCAGGCATCGGCTATTCCTACGGCTACGAAGAGGTCAACCAGGCCCGTATGCTTGGCATTTCGCTTGACGGCGAGAAGGCCCGGATCGCGCGTCGTGCCTATGAGGAAATGGTCTATGGCGTGGCGCTGACCGGTGACACAGCCAAGGGCTTTGAAGGTCTCTATGCCTACACCGGCGTTCCGGCTGCGTCTGTGACTGCGGATGGCACCGGGGCAACAACTACGTGGTCCACCAAAACCCCCGACCAGATCATCCGCGATGTGAATGGGCTTCTGACGGGCATCGTGACGGCGACAAAGGAAACTGAACTCGCCAACACGCTGATCCTGCCGACTGAGCGGTTCAACACCATCGCTTCCACCCGGCTGACGGATACGAACATGACCATTCTGGAATTCATCCAGAAGGCCAATGTCTACACCGCTCAGACCGGTCAGGAACTGATGATCCGTGGCAAGCGCAACCTGCTGACCGCAGGCGCAGGCAGCACCGCCAGGATGATCGCCTATCGGCGCGCGCCGGAAGTGCTGAAGATGCACATCCCTATGGTGCATCGCTTCTTCCCTGTGCAGATCGAGGGTTTCCAGTTCACCATTCCCGGCATGTTCCGGCTTGGCGGCCTCGATATTCGCCTGCCCAAGGCCGTGTCTTACGGTGACGGGATTTAAACGGCGCGGGGCGGCGCAAGTCGCCCCGTTCCTCCAATAGAAAGGGAACCACATGAAAATCACGAATATCACGGCGGGCAATCTTGGCCTCGATATGGAAACCGTTGTTCCCGCGCATGGCTCCATTGAGATCGACAACGAGGCATTGATCAGACTGAAAGCAAGCCCCGTCGTCAAAGGCTGGCTCATTTCCGGCGCGCTGGTTGAGAATGGCCCGGTTGAAGAAAAACCCAAGCCCCGCAAGCGTGGCGGCGCGAAGGCCGACAAATGATCGGGAACATTACGGATTTTCGGGCCTATCACACGGCGCGGGGCAACAGCCTGCCAGCTGGCGCGGTTGATGCCGATGCCACGGCAGCCCTGACGCGCGGATCTGACTTTATCCGGCGGGGCTTTGTCCTGTCGGTCGAAGAAACCGACGCGCGCGTAACCGAGGCGGCTTATGTCGCTGCTGGATATGAGATCGGCGCAGACGGCCTTGCTGCCATGCCGGGTTTTTGGACCGCGCCAGAGACTGGCAAGGTTCTGACCAAAGTTGGCGATGTCCAATGGACCATGAAGGACGGGTCACGTCGCACGTCAGATGCCATGTCACCGCATGACGTGGTGGCGCGCATCTTGCGTGGGGCGGTATCCTATTCGACTGGGCCGCTGGTCGCATGACCAGCGCAGCCATCGCCGCAGAGATCGCAGCGGCCTACTCAGAGGCGGGCCGGGAGGCTGGCGACGGCATCGGCGCGGTGTCGGTCACGATTGAGCGGGCAGGCGCACCGACTGGTGACCCATGGAGCCCGACGCCGGGAACGCCGGTTGAGCACACATTCACGGCAAAGCCTGCTGATGCAATGTATCGCCAGCGCACGGGGCTTTCGCTGGCCCAAGGTGAGCGTGTTTATTCACTGGTTAATCACGGCGTCACGATCACGCCGACGGTGGCAGACCGGCTTGAAATTGGCGGCGAAACGTGGCCGGTTGTGGAGGTGATAGAGAATAACCCGGCGGGCGGGATGTTGACGTGGCTGGTGAAAGTGCAGAAGTAACCTACCCAAACCGCGACCTGTAAATATCACTCACGCGGCCCTCACCGGCAAGCGCATCCATGATCAAATAAATCGCCGTATCCGACACGCTGAACCCGTTGGATATATCGGCAACAAAATGCGCCAGCGTCTCGGCCTCATAGTGGGTCATGGGCAAAACAAGCGGCGCTAGAACACCATCGGCCAGCACGGCCATCTGCAAATCTTCCAGAACCTTTCGAGCCGCCGCAAGGGCAGGATCATCGCCTCGGCATTCCAGCCATGCGCGGTGCAGCGCGTCGTGGGTTTTGGTCTGAGACATGGGCGGGAAGGATAGGCGCGCATGGCGAGAGATTCAAGAATACGGTTCTTGCGCCTCTTGGATGCAACGCACCCAGGACTACGCACCGCTTTCCTCGCGTCCATGGCGCAGGTGCGCAGCAACATCGCTATGCAGGCTCTTGAGCAGGCCATAGCGCGCGGGGACGTGCAAGCGGCATTCGATGCCCTGAGAATAGATCAGGCGGCGCTCTACGCGCTGGACGAGGCGATTGTCGCGGCATTCGTTGCGGGCGGTCGATACCAGATGGATAGCGTCGTTACCGCCACGCGGCGGTTTCCGCAGGGCAGGCGCATCGTGCAGTCATTTGGGGGGCGGAACGAACGGGCCGAACGCATTGCACGGGATCTGGGATCGCGGCTGGTCACAGAAGTGGTGGACGATACCAGAGCCATGGTTGCGCAGACGATCCGTGGCGGGCTGGAGCTTGGTCAGAACCCGCGCCGCACGGCGCTGGACATCACCGGGCGTATGGTCAGCGGCAGACGACAGGGTGGGCTTGTGGGGCTGCACAGCCAGCAGGCGGGTTATGTCCAGAACATGCGCCGCGAACTGACCGATCCGGCGACGATGCGGAACTATTTCACGCGGGGCAGACGTGACCGGCGATTTGACGGGCTGGTCAGGCGGGCAATAGCAGAGGGCAGGCCGGTTGCGCAGGTCGATATTGATCGGATCGCGGGCCGGTATTCTGACAGGCTGTTGAATCTGCGCGGTGAACGGATTGCGCGGACGGAAACGCTCAAATCGCTTAACGCTGGCCGACAGGAGGGCATTGACCAGCTTATCGACAACGGACGCATCACGGCGGCGCAGGTTCAGCGCAAATGGGATGCAACCGGCGATGCGAGAACGCGCGAAACGCACCGCGCCGCCGATGGCCAGACGGTCAGTAATGACGAGCCATTCACGGTCGGAGGATACAGGCTGAACTATCCAGGCGATACGAGCCTTGGAGCGTCAGCTGCTGAGACTGTGAATTGCCGCTGTTACTTTGAGCCTGTGATCGACTACTTCGCTGGGCTGACCTGATGGCACGCTACACATTCGGGACGCTTGATCAGTGGGTGTTGAAAACACAGCGCCGAGTTGATGCTGTTCTGAAAGACAGCGCCCAAGAAGTAGTGAGCGTGGCGCAGAAGCCGAAAGCCAAGGGCGGCAGAATGCCCGTTGATACCGGCAACCTGAGAAACAGCCTCATGTCCTCGATTTACGGTGGCGCAAGCGCACAAGGGCCAGCTTCTCACATTATGGTCGCTGCATCTTTGCGAGGTGGCGACGTGGCGACGTTCACATGGACCGCTAAATATGCGCGGCCCGTTAATGACGGCAACAGAGGTCGCCCAGGCGCGCACTTTGTCGAGGGCGCTGTTGAACAGTGGCAAGCAATCGTGCGGGCATCCACAGCCAAGGCAAAGGCGGCAATCAGATGACAGAAGCAGAGATTGCCGACGCGCTGCGCGACCGGCTGAACGGAACCCCGAGCGCGGCCCCAATCGTCTGGGAAAATGCGCCCGGCGTCTGGTCCGGCACCGAATGGATCACACCAGATGCGCCGTATTGGCTGGCCTATCAGGTCAAGACACCAGCAGAACGGCTCGGCCTGTCAAAGACGCACATTCTGGCCGGCCGGCTGGTTGTTGCGGTCATGGTCGAGGAAGGCACGTTTACCGGCGAAACGGAAACGCAGGCACAGCGGATCGGTGACCGGTTTCCGGTCGATCTGAAATTGGCAGCGGGCACAGGGCGAGTGCAGATCGTCGCGCGGCCTTACGCAGATGATGGATACATGGACGGCAGCTATTGGCGCACGAATGTGCATATCCGGTGGCGCGCAATATCGGAAGGAGGCTGACATGCCCGAAAAGAAAACACGCAAGGCAGTTGAGCCAATCACAGGCGCAAAGATCGTCACGATGGATACCGCAACCGGCTCAACCCCGGCACTACTTGTCAAAGGCGATGCGCCCGAGGTCGGAGCGGTCTTGCGGGCTACACTGGACAACGGCGTTACCTATTCGGGCATCGTGTCAGAGGTGACCGAAGCTGATGGCAAAGTTCTGATCGAATTCAAGAGCGGTCTGGCACCCGCCGCCTAAGCACCCTGAAAATTCGCACGATACGTCCCGCCAGCGGGGTCTGACGTGCTGACCAAATAGGCAACCCGCCTATGACCCGCGCCGATGGCGCACCACCATATGAAAGGAAAGCCAAATGGCTACCACAGAAGGCATCGGCGGGTTTCTCTCCGCCGCAGCGGCAGCGCCCGCCACTTACGACGCGGCAGGATACGCCCTGCTCACATGGATCGACATCGAGGAAGTCTCAGAGGTGCCGGAATATGGCGCTGAGCACTCCGCTGTGACCCACACGCCGCTGAAAACCGGCATTGTGAACAAGTATCACGGTGAGTTGAACTATGGTTCTATCACCGTGCCGATGGCCTATTCTGACGGCGCGACCGGGCAGGCCGTCCTGACCGCTGCAATCGCATCGAAAGACGAAATCAGCTTTCGGGAAACCCGCTCCGATGGGTCGATCCGCTATTTCAGCGGCAAGGTTATGTCGTTCAAAACCGGCCAGTCTGTTGGGTCTGTTGTTCCGGCAAGCGCCCTGATCGAGATCACCCGCGCGACGATTCCGGTCGCCGCACCTTGATCCTGCGCAAGTAGGCTAGGGGGTGTGCGTCCTGGTTCAGCGCCACCCCCGAATTGAACCAGAACCAATAGGAAAATGAAAATGGAAATGTTTGATACCGTCGCGGCCTCTGAGCGCGGCGCATGGCTGCACCTGACCAATATGATCACAGGCCAGCCCGCATATGCAGACGAGGATGAAACCGCGCCGATGCGCATTCGGCTTCTCGGCATGGACAGCGCCGAGGTGCGCAAGCGCGTGAAGCGCCGCGCGGCAGCCCTGACCAAACGCAGGGGCGTGAAGCTGGATATCAAGCGCATGTCAGAGGAGCAAATTCTCGGCATCTTGAACGAAGGCGAAGGCAATCAGATCATGGATGCCGTGGACGCTACGGTCGGATGGGAAAATCTGACCCGCGATGGCAAGCCTTTGGACTACAGCTACGAGAATGCCGAGTGGCTCTACAAGTCCTATCCGGCGATCCTGCGACAGGTGCAGGAGTTTCTTGAGGTCGAAGCCAATTTTTTCGAGACAGCCTAGAGGCGCTTTGTCTCTGGGCGCGTCAATCAGCGTGGCTATCAACGCCAGCAAAGGGTTTCAAGAAAAGCCGGTATGAGTTTCTGGCGGATCACGGCGAAGATGCTGAATTCCCGGATCATCCCGCCTGTTTTTCGTTCCTGACCGAATGGCTTATGCGTGTTGGGCCGGTATCGCAAACCTCGATGGGTGCTGTCGCTGTTCCTCACGCTGAAATCGGAGCATGGGCAAGCAACACCGGCGAGGCTCTTGAGGGGCTAGAGGCTGAATGGCTGCACAAAATGTCGGCGGCGTTCGCATCCGAGTTGCAGCGGTCAAATGGCGAGGATGTTTCAGCGCCGTATGTGGGGGATTAGGGATTCAGTAGCCCGTTAGGAGGGGGCTAGTCGTCTGGCTTGCCGAGCGAACGACCCTTTTGAGGTTCAGCAGGTTCGTCTGGGGCGTCGGATAGGCTGCGACCTTGGGGCGTCGTCTGATCAAGTGAAGCGGGGTGGTCATCAAGAGCCTTCCTAATAACATCTCGCATTTGATGCTCGAAATCATCAACGAGTACATCGCGAGGCACCCTGGACAAGATGACTTTGATGATTGGCTCGACGACCAACTTATCAAAATCGTCCGATGGTGGCGGATACTTCAATTCCAGCGTTGCGACGATCTCGGCATTCATGGAGCGACCGCTGGCGGCAGCGCTGCTTTGAATGCGCGCCTTCAGTTCCGCCGGAATGCGTAGCTTGAACTGGGGGTCGGATTGAGCCGGAATCGCCATGACCCCAACTAATGGACCAAACAGGTGCTTGACAAGATGGACCTAGTAGGTTCATGTGGACCTAGTAGGTTTACGAAGGGAACAAATACCGATGCAAGTGGCACAATTCAAAATGAACATCCCCGCAGACCTGAAGAAGGCAGTCGCAGAAAGCGCGGCGGCGAATGAGAGGTCGCAAAGCGGCGAGATCATTTACCAGCTTCGTCGGGCTTACGAGGATGAGGAAGACCAGAAAAAGTGAAAGGCCGCTGTGATCTTGGCGGATCAGCGGCCTTTCAGAAACCCACCAACGCAAATTGGTAAAAAGGATTTACCAGATGAATATACCCGCAACCACGCCCCTTTTCAATGGGGAACCGATCACCATGAGCAGCCGCGAGATCGCGGAGCTTGTTGAGAGCAGGCACGACAGTGTCAAACGCGCCGTAGAGCGCCTTGCTGAAAAGGGAGTTATTATCCAACCACCAACGGTGGACGAACAAGATACGGATGCAATGGGTCGGTCGCGCACGACATCTGTCTATCACCTTGAGAAGCGCGATAGCTTTGTTGTCGTCGCGCAGCTCTCCCCGGAATTCACGGCCCGCGTCGTGGATCGCTGGCAGGAGCTTGAAGAAGAAAAGGCGACCGGCGGTTTCCGCATTCCGCAGACTCTCGGGGATGCCCTGCAATTGGCCGCCGATCAGGCCAGGCAGATCGAGGTCATGCGGGACGATGTGTCCGCATTTGAGAAACTGGCCAAGGCTGACGGGTCGCTGACCACGACGGAAGCGGCGAAGAACTTGGGAATGCGGCCCAAAGACCTGTTCCAGTGGATGTCCTCGAACGGATGGATTTACAAACGTCCCGGCGCAGCGGCGTGGCTGGGATACCAGACCCGGTGCAACGCTGGCGATCTGGAGCACAAAACGACAACGGTTCTGCGGGCAGATGGTTCTGAGCGGATCACAGAGCAGGTTCGGATTACAGCGCAAGGCTTGACCAAGCTGGTAAAGCTCATTCCGCCTGCCGTTCGGGAGGTGGCGTGATGGACATGGAAATCAGCCGCCTTTCCGACATGACCCGTGACCCAATCCTCAGGGCGTTCTTTCGCCGGGGCGAGGGACATGGACCCGCACCCGAATTTGCAGCAATCGCGCCACCGATCAAGCCCGCACCTGCGGCTCTGGAAATGGAGGTGGCATGATGTTCCGTCGCAAGCAAAACCAGATCGCCTTCCACGTCGCCGAGATCACGCGGATCATGACGGAGACAGCGCCGGAAGGGGCGGAGGTTACCGGTTTCCAGTTCAAGGTGCAGGACGGGGAACCCCACGCAATCTGGGGTAGCGCCCGCGTCGGATCGAGCCTCGCGCACATGCGTCCCGGAGTGTTCCCCGGCTGGCGGGTGAAGAAACTGGAGTTGGTGAGCTAGGCCAACAGAAAGGCATCGGCGGGGAAATCCCGCCGCGCAAACGGCATTCCTAACACGACGATGGAAAACAGCGCTGAGCAAAACGAAGATGTTTGGCATCAGATCAAGACCGTTCTGAACCCAAAAGATCTAGGCGCGCTGTCGCTGAAGAAACTTGCCAAACTGGCGTCGGATCTGGCGGAGCGGATGATAAGGAACAAATTGGGGCTTTAGTTACAATGTAATTTCGCCCGACTCTCTGAAAGCCAAGTTCGCGAGATATGAGACGCGCCCGGGTCTCCCGGAAAAGTAGCGCAGAGGTACGGGATATCAGTTGCGTATGTCCATAAACTGAGAAACCGCGAAGCTTGGGGCACCTAGACTGATTGAGGCCACGCCTTCTTAATTCCACGCATAGACGCGCATCCCTGACGGAGTGCCGTCACCCCTGAGATAAACATACTCGCTTGAGCTGAGAACGGCCTGCCATTGGTTGCCTATTCCGGGATAGTAAGACCGGTTCACGCGAGGTTCATTTCCAAGACTGCAAGATAGCCCCGCAAATGTCTGGTTTGTTCCAAATGTTCGGCTCCTGCGGCGAAGCAATTCAATGTCCCGTGAGGTTAAACCGAAGGTCCGAAGGCTTCTTTCGATAGCTTCAAAATCCGCCTGATCGTATGGGATTGGTCCAGATGCTATGCGCTCTGGGTCACCCCGGAACCCACGATTATACAGCGAACAGAAGTTACCCATTCCTTGCGCCCGTGCGGCGTCAAGTTGGGGTCCCTGCCATTCAGATGGCTTGGTGTTCGCCAAATAAATGAACTCGTTATACCCGGCAGCAGGGGCGCAGGCGCTCAAGGCTGTCAAAGCAAAAACAAACAATACTCGAAACATCAAGGCAACTCCCCATTCATTTGAATGCGGAGCCTTACGCGGTTTCAGAAAGAGAGCAACCCCATGGAACTTGCATCGCTCGGCCTTTCTATCGATTCCCGTCAAGTTCGCACTGCGTCCGGTGATCTGGATCGCTTCTCGCGGTCTGGTCAAGGCGCGGAGCGATCAGCGGGGCGTGTCGGTACGACATTCGGCGGGGCGTCCGCAAGCGCGCGGCGTATGGCTGGTGCGCTCGGCGCTGCGGTAGGTGGGCTTCTGGCTCTCGGATCCGCTGTGCGCACCATTTCCGAATTTGAGCGGTCTATGAGCCAAGTCGAGGCGATCACTCGCGCAACGTCTGGCGAAATGGTGGCGCTGCGCGACATAGCCGCAACGCTTGGCTCAACCACAGAATTCACTGCCTCACAAGCGGCTGGTGGCCTGCGGTTCCTCGGCATGGCTGGTTTCACAGCGGCTGAAAGCATCGCAGCTATTCCTGCCGTTCTGGACCTTGCCACGGCGGCAAGCATGGATCTGGCGCAGGCGGCTGACACGTCTTCCAATATCATGAGCGCATTCGGTATTGCGGCAGAAAATGCGGCTGATGTGGCTGACGTTTTGGCTGCGGCGTCCAGCCGAGCGAACACAGATGTCTCGCAGCTTGGCAGTGCGATGGCGTTTGTTGGGCCGGTTGCTTCTGCATTGGGCGTTGATCTTGGCGATGCTGCAGCAGCAGTTGGCGTCCTGTCTGACGCGGGCATCCAAGGCAGCGCGGCGGGCACTGGCCTGCGGCGCGTCCTGTCGTCGCTGGCGAACCCCACAGGCGAGGCTGCGGAAGCGTTGCAGCGCCTTGGCGCAACACTGGAACAGGTCAATCCAGCAACTAACGACATTGTGGAAATCGTGGGTCGGCTTGCCGATACCGGTCTCTCCGCTGCTGATGCTTTGACCATCTTCGGAGATCGGGGCGGCCCGGCTATTCTGGCTCTGGTTTCGCAAAATGATCGGCTGCGCGAACTGACAGACGAGCTTGGCAATGTCGAAGGCGAAGCGTCCCGAATGGCGACAACCATGCGGGACAACCTTCAGGGCGACATAGACAGCCTGTGGTCATCTGTGCAGGGGTTGATGCTGGCCCTTGGCGATGCTGGACTGACGGCCATCCTGCGCGGCGTAATCGGACTAACGACAGAAATTGTTCGGTCTATCATCAGCCTTGTTGAGGCATTCGACAGAATGACATCTGCGACAGGCCGCGCAATCGCCAGGCTTCTGGGGATGGGCGGAGCAACAGACACTTTCGCGGCATCTGCACAATTGGCCGCAGACGCAATCAACCAAGAAATCGCGCAATCAGATGCCCTAACAGGAAGCCTCACAATTGGGCGCGAAATGTCGATTGACATTGCGGGCGTGAAGTTGGCGCAGGCGCGGGCGCACCTGGCGTCGGCGGACGCACAACGCCAAGAGCATTTAGCTACAATTCGTGCTGGCGAGGGCTATCTGGAACTGGTTGACCGCCAAGATGAAATTCAGAGGTCTTTGGCCGAGACGCGCGCGCAGCTTGAGATGTTCGAGGGTGATGCCCAGCTTGAAGGATTTTTGCTTAACCAGATGCAGGACCAGCTTGCAGCGCTTCGCTCCGCCGTCGCCGCTCAACAGGATCTACTTGCAGTTGCCGGGGAAACCGATGCCGAGTATGCCGCCGCAGTTGCCACCATAGAACTGATCGAAACCGCACTTGCCAACGCAACCGGCGACACCATCATATTGGGCGACGCCACGGGCGACGCGGCGGATGAAGGCGAAAGGCTGGCCGACGCGATTTCAGGCATAAATTTCAGCGCGGCCCTAGCCGGTGCGGAGGCTCTGGCCGAGCGTCTGAATGTTAGCGTGGGTCTTGCTTCGGCGATTGCCACTGCCGCTGGTTCATATGGTGCTGATGCCGCCGGGGCGGTCTTTGATCCGCGTTCACCGCGATTTAGCCAAGAACTCCAGGATCGCGCAAATTTGGAGGCGGAGCTTGCGAGAATTCGGCAGTCGTTTGAGGACACGACCTCAGCAGCGCTGGACTTTGGCGACGCCGTAAGTGGCGATGGTGGCACCGCAGGCGCAGTATCCGCTCTTGCAGACGAACTCGAACCAGCCACAACATTCGCAGGCGGTTTCGCCGAGGCGCTGCAAAAGGGCGCGCGCACGGCGGTGGATATGGGCCGTGAACTTGGCGGCGCGCTTCTTCGCGGTATCGACAGCGTGTCGAGCGCTTTCGGCGATTTCGTGGCGCGCGGGTTTCGGGATTTTCAAGGCTTCGCGCAATCTGTGCTGGACACCTTCCGCAACCTTCTTTCGCAAATGATTGCCATGGCCGTGCGCAATCGGATCATGATCGGCCTTGGGATTTCGGCCAGCCCAACGGCGGCTCTGGCGAAGGGCGCGACGGGCGGCGGTGGTTTGTTGGGTAATGTCTTCGGTCTAGGCGGTGGTGGTGGCGGGCTGTTAGGCTCTTTCGGCTCCACTGGCGGCATTCTCGGCTTTGGCGGTCTCGGCGGCGGCACCGGCCTTTTGGGCGGTCTTGGTAACGCACTAAGCGGCGGTCTTGGCAACATTTTCAGCATCGGCGCAAACGCAGCCGCCGCAGGCGGTGGAGTGCTTGCCTCTTTGGGCGCTGCAATCCCAGTGCTTGGCATCGCGGCGGCTGCTTTCGCACTATTTCGCACCCGCACAAAGCAAGTCGATAATGGCATTCGCGCGACCGTCGGTGAACTGGACACGCTGGTTGAGCAGTTCAAAATCATCAAGAAGGTTCGGGTCTTCGGTGGCCGATCCTATCGCACCACTTATAGTCCGGCGGATGACGAAACGACCGATTATATTACCTCAACCATCGACACCCTGCGCGATAGCGTAACAGCGGCTGCCGATGCCCTGGGCTTTGGCGCTGAGACTTTTGAGGGCTTTGCTCACGAGATGCGCGTCAGTTTTTACGGCATGGACGACGACGAGGCGCAGGCCGCACTGGCCGACGCCTTGGGTGGCGTTTCGGATGCCATGGCCGAGATGATCCCCGGCCTGGCTGACTGGCGGCGCGAGACAGAAACCAGCACCGACACGCTGAACCGGTTGGCGGGCGGTCTGGTGGCCGCGAATGATGCCTTCGATCTGTTGGGTTTCCGACTTTACGATATCTCACTTGCGGGCGGCGACGCGGCGTCGGCCTTTGTGGAGATGTTCGGCACCATAGAGGACTTCCAGACAGCGACAGGTTCCTATTACCAGAACTTCTACACCGAGGCAGAGCGCGCGGCGAAGGCAACGGAGCGCCTGACCGCTGAGTTGCTGGCCTTGGGCGTCGATGGACTGCCCGCGTCCCGCGCGGCCTACCGGGCCCTTGTGGACGAGGCCAAGGCGTTTGGTGACGACGATCTTACTGCGTCGCTGATGAAGCTGGCCCCCGCTTTTGCGTCCATCACCGGACAAGCCAACGCGCTGGCTGACATGTTTGGGCAAAACGCCCTGTTCAGAACCCGCGCCGACCAAACCTACGCCGCTACATCAGGTGGCTACACCAAATCGATTGCGCAGGTTCAGCAAGAACAGGGCGCTGAAATGGCCGACCTGCTGCAAGAGGTGGTCAGGGCGATCCGCGAGGGCGATATCAACAACGCGCGGATCAACACGAAAATTCTGGCGATCCAAGAGCGCCTGGATCTGGAGCCAACGGCATGAGGGCAATCCTTCCGATCACCGTGGCCGAGGCCAAATTGACCGCAACAAACGTGGCGGAAAATGACTACGCGGTGTGGGCCATCGGCACGACTTACGCGCGCGGTGATTTCTGCATCAGCACGACGACACACACGGTCTACCGGTCCCTGACAGACAGCAATCTTGGCAACGACCCGGACGCCGAGATTGCGGCGCTTGCTGACCCGCTTATCGACGACCCGGATCCGGTGAACTGGCAAATCATCAGCGCCACCAATCGGTGGAAAATGTTCGACGGCAAGCCGTCCAATCTTTGCACGAATGCAGAATCCATCACGCTCACGATTGAGCCAGGACAATTCGTCGGCGGGGTCGGTTTTTTCGAGATTACCGCCGAGACCGTTCAGCTTGATATTGTCGATCCTGTCGAAGGCCTCGTTTATACCAAAACGGTCAACATGCAGGACGAAAGCGTGGTGACAGATTGGTATAGCTACTACTTTGAAGATATTGTCACGCTCAACGAATTGGTGATGCTTGATTTGCCACCGTATTCCAATGCCGAATACCAGATCACGATTGCAAACCCCAACGGGACAGCGAAAGTCGGGCAAATCGCAATCGGGTCTATTTGGGAAATAGGCAAGACGCTGATTCCAAATTTGAGCGTATCAGGCTTGGACTTTTCGTTCGTCCAGAATGATGAGTTTGGCGATCTGGTGACGGTCAAACGTGAGGCGACACAGCTCAACACGTTCGACGTTCTTATCCCGAGCACCGACCTGTTCGGGTTTGCGCGTCGCGTAAAAGATCTTCGCGGCGGCAGTCTTGCGGTTTGGATCGGTGATGACGATTCCCGCCTGCGCGCCATAAACTTTGGCTTTTGCCGCGATTGGCGAAATGTCTACAGCACCCGCGAAATATCGGTTGTGTCCCTGCAAATCCAAGGAGTCGTTTGAATGGCGAAGCCAACAAAGCCAACGGTGCCAGATCCGGCACTGCGCAGCCAGCCCGACACGTTCAGGGATAGGATTGAGGATAATCTGCTCTTTTGGAGCACTCTTGCAACCTACATGAGCGACGCTGTTGATTTTACCGACGAAAAGGCGACCGAGGCATTGGCGGCGGCGATTGGTGGAGACCTCCCCCCGCTGACCGGCAAGGCTCTCAATTTGCTTCGCGTCAATTCGGGAGAAAGCGCGGCTGAGCTTGCAACAATCGCTGATATTCTGGACATCGCGGCCCTTACCGGCAGAACCCTGACCAGCCCGACTATCGACGGCCTGACGGGTGGCGTCAGCACAACAGCCTATAATGCGGGCACCAAGTCAGGCGGGACATTTACGCCCGATGAGGCCAACGGCAATCATCAATACGCCACGAATAACGGTGCGCACACTTTGGCACCGCCGTCGAACAACTGCACCTTGATTGTTCACTACACAAACGGCGCGTCTGCGGGGGCGATCACCGTGTCCGGGTTCACGTTGGCGGATGGCGACAGTTTCACCACGACTGTGGGCGATGAGTTCCTCTGCTATATCGCCAAGGTCAATGATGTGTCTCACCTGTCTGTGAAGGCCATGCAATGACCTTCCCAATATTCTCAAACTTCGGCGCGGTGGGCAGTCTTCCACTTATGGTCGATTACCTTGTGGTCGGAGGCGGTGGGGCTGGGCGTGCGAACGGCGGAGCCGGAGGCGGGGCGGGTGGTTGTATCTCCGTTACTGAGTCAGTCGCCTTTGTCGAAGGCAGTCCTTACACGGTGACTGTCGGAGATGGCGGCATCGCTACTGATGCTTCTTACGATGTGAGCGCGGCAGGAAGCTCGTCGATCTCGGGGCCAGGAGTCTCCGTCAGTGTTGATGGTGGTGGCTATGGTGGGTCTTACCTGTCTTCAATCACCGATGGCGGTGATGGTGGCTCAGGCGGCGGTGCCGGTGGTCGGGCCAGTGCAGTGCCGGGACTCGCTACTGGTGTTGGCACAGGTAATGATGGCGGTGACAGCAACGGCAGCGGCTACGGCGGTGGCGGTGGTGGTGGCGCTGGTGGGGTTGGACAAGATTCAACAACTACAAATGGCGCAGATGGTGGCGTAGGTCTGGCAAGCAGCATTACGGGCACCGAGTTGTATTACGCGGGCGGCGGTGGCGGCAGTAGTGAGGGAAATGGTGGTTCCGGGGTCGGCGGTTCTGTTACGGGCGGCAACACCGTAACACCACCGGTAGCGAATACCGGGTCTGGGGGCGCTGGTGATCGCAATCTCCCAAATCCGGCATCCTCAGGCGCTGATGGCGTTGTGATCATCCGCTCAAACAAACCAGCCACATCCACAACAGGTTCCCCCGCCGTAACCACGGACGGCGGCGACACCATCTACAAATTCACCACATCGGGGAGCATCACGTTTTGACAAATCTTGCGCATGTTAGAAGCGGAAAAATCATCCGACGGTTCTCCAGCGAAAGTGGCTGGGTCGATCTGGCAAACGGGGGCCGTGTTTCGCCGCCTGTTGCAGGTTTTGTCTCCGGCAAGGACCGCGTGGTGCCAGTGGTTGATGAGACGCGCGACGACAGCACCGGTGGGCGGACAATTTCGGCTAT
>Ga0316205_10001938_pt1 | contig 23416 bp, 19 predicted proteins | sample 3monthpyrite_MG_FD_204941 | JGI IMG/M metagenome (GOLD analysis project Ga0316205, IMG submission 204941) | Microbial mat bacterial communities from mineral coupon in-situ incubated in ocean water Damariscotta River, Maine, United States -... | ecosystem: Environmental > Aquatic > Marine >... | reverse complement strand
TAAAAAAAGTTATATTTATTGTGTAACTCAAGTTACAATAGTTGGCGTGATTTTTGATTAAATTTAGCTATTAAATAATTATGAATCAATAAAATAAAATAATATGAAAGTAGAACAATTGTTTACTGGATGCCTTGCCGAAATGGCCTATTATATAGAGTCTAATGGTGAAGCTGCTGTTATTGATCCTTTAAGAGAAACAGAGCCATATTTAAGAATGGCGGAAGCCGATGGAGCGAAGATAAAGTATATTTTCTTAACACATTTCCATGCCGATTTTGTGTCTGGACAATACGATCTGGCCCAAAAAACAGGCGCAAAAATTATATTTGGGCCAAATGCAACAGCCGAATACGATATTTATAATGGTAAAGATGGTGAAGAATTTCCATTGGGTGGAGGCAAAATCACATTACTTCACACTCCTGGACATACCATGGAATCATCTTCATACTTAATTACAGATGAAGAAGGAAATACACCTTACGTATGTACTGGAGACTGTTTGTTTATTGGCGATGTAGGACGACCAGATTTGGCTGTAAAACAAGGAGAATTAACAGAAAAAGATTTAGCAAGTCATTTATTTGACTCTTTGAGAAATAAAATAATGACTTTGCCAGATGATATTATTGTATATCCAAATCATGGAGCAGGATCAGCTTGTGGAAAAAACATGAGCAGCGAAACTTTTGATACTTTAGGAAATCAAAAGAAAACCAATTATGCACTTAGAGCAGATATGACGAGAGAAGAATTTATTGAAGAGGTTACCACAGGTTTAAAACCACCACCACAATATTTCCCAAACAATGTGCGAATGAACAAATCTGTTAACACAAGTATCGATGAGGTTTTACATAGAGGCACAACACCATTAGACCCAGTAACGTTTAAAGAAATGAGCGAGCAAAAAGATGTTTTGGTAGTCGATACACGCTCAAAAGAATCGTACGCAGAACAAGGTACTGTCCCTGGCGCTTGGTATATTGGTATTGATGGAAGTTTTGCACCTTGGGTAGGCGCATTGATAAAAAATATCAACCAAAAAATCATATTTATTGCTGATGATGAGTTACGTGTAAACGAAATAGTGACACGCTTTTCAAGAGTGGGATATGATAATACTTTAGGCTATTTAAATGGTGGAATTGAGGATTGGTTGGCTCATGGTTTTGAAGTAGATAAGATTGGTTCAATGTCGGCAATTGAATTTGCCAAGAGATTGTCTGAAGGTTCTATGGAAAAACCAATAGATGTTAGAAAAGAATCAGAATATTTATCTGAACACGTAGAAGGCGTTGAAAACTTCCCATTAGATTTTATACATCAAAATTTTGCTGAAATTAATCCTGAAAAAGAATATTTCTTGCACTGCGCAAGTGGCTACCGTTCTTTAGTGGCTGCTTCAATTTTTAAAGCAAATGGTGTAAAAAACGTGACTGATGTAAGAGGAGGGTTTAATGATATAAAGGAAACTGAAGCTCCTATGACAGATTATGTATGTCCAACTACTTTATTGTAGAATTTAATTACATTCCTGCGAAAGCAGGAATCTATTAGGTTTAATTCCCCAACCCTTGGGTCGGTATATATTATGTTTGCAAAGCAAGCTCAAATTAATACCTTGCATGCTTGCGTCGAGGTAATTTATTAAATTTTTTTAACAAAAAAAGACAAGTTTTAGCAGTCATGGATGGGATTTTTTTCCGAACATGACTGCTATTTTTTAGTTCTCTTTTTTATTTAACGTGAGTTCGATATAGCTAAAAGTATATAGTCAAAATATATTTACTTGAATGTTAGTATGATATGTGTTTATTTATTGTAAACACCCTCCTTGCTCCTCCCTCAAGGGAGGAATTCCCAAAGATGACATTGTCCCCTTGAGGATTATCGAGATAAAAGCGACAGCTTTTGTTGAAGATACCGAGCGAAGCTCATTAGGGGTGTTTTTATTTCAATCAGCTTATAGTCAATGACTTTTATATCGAACTCACGTTATTTATTAAAACTTAAATGCAAGAATCCTATCAGGTTTCCTCAAACCTCGCTCTCAACATTTCTTTCCAAAAAACATCTTGTTGTTATAAAATTATATTGCATAGAACACACTCTTCATAAACAACAACGTCACTTTAATCATCACATTTTATAAAAAGTAATATAATTTAAGATAAAAAGGTCTTAAAATGACTTTTGTCATGTTTTAAAATTTATTCCTAGCATACTTTTGAAAAAAAGATAAGCTAATCTTTTTTATAAACTAACAAAAACCAATTAATATGTTATCTAAAAAACAAGCAAGAGCTTTCTTTCTGGGTGGAACATTGGTTACGTTTTTAGTATTTATTGGATTGACTGTGTATTCTTTATCAAAATCACAAGACCAGTCTAATAGCGAAAACATAACTGAATCTGTTGTTCGAGGAAAAAAAATCTGGGAAGAAAACAATTGTATGGGATGCCATACAATATTAGGAGAAGGAGCTTATTATGCTCCAGAATTAACTAAGGTTATAGACAGGCTTAACCTAAAGTACGATGGACAAGGAGAAGACATAATTAAAAGCATTTTAATGTCTCAAGTGCCATGGCAGCCAAATGGCAGAAAAATGGTAGCCTATAGTATGACAGAACAAGAGGCAGAAGATATGATTGCCTTTTTTGAATGGATAGGTGGAATAGACCTCAATGGCTTCGATAGAATTGTATCACCACTAGCAAAAGATAAAATAAGTAACTAAACTAACCACTCATGAAATATAAATCACAAAAAGTAGCCTATTGGTTTTTTGCCCTTTCAATGTTATTGCTTGTATTGCAAATAACATATGGTTTTATAATGGGTTTTGCCAGAGTAGGATTTGACAATTTACACGAAATAATCCCTTTTAACACAGCGAGAGCAGTACATACTAATTTATTGGTAGTTTGGCTTTTGTCTGGGTTTATGGGAGCAGCGTATTATATTATTCCAGAAGAAGCTCAACGCGAATTAGTAAGCGTAAAATGGGCTTATGTACAATTAATAAGTTTGGCAGTTGTAGGTGTTGTAGCTATAGTTGGATACCATTTTAACTATTGGGAAGGTAGAAAATTTTTAGAAATCCCAAGACCTTTGGACTTCTTGGTTGTAGCAAATGTTCTTTTGTTTTTAGGACTCATTCTTACAACATTATTTAAAGGAAAACGAAAAACAACCACAGCATTAGTTCTTTCAATGGGGCTATTGTTTGCAGCATTGTTATACTTACCTGGAATGTTACCATTTGATAGTCAAGTAACCGATTCATTTTTTAGATGGTGGGTAGTTCATTTATGGGTTGAAGGTGTTTGGGAGTTAATTATGGGAGGTATTTTATCTTTCCTATTAATAAAACTTACAGGAGTAGATAGAGAAGTTATAGAAAAATGGCTATATGTAATTGTTGGTTTAACCTTCTTATCTGGAGTGTTAGGTACAGGACATCACTACTATTACATTGGTGTAAATAAAATTTGGTTAATCGTTGGTGGTATATTCTCAGCTCTTGAGCCTTTAGCGTTCTTAGCTATGGCATTATTTGCAGTTAATATGTATCGAAAAGGCGAGAAAAAACACCCAAATAAATTAGCACTTTATTGGACCTTAGGAGCAGCTATAGTATCCTTTGTAGGAGCTGGTCTATTAGGTTTTGCTCACACACTACCACAAACAAATTTATATACTCATGGCACACTTGTAACAGCAATGCATGGTCACTTGGCGTTTTGGGGAGCTTATGGTATGATTGTTTTAGCAATAATAAGTTATGCCTTACCAAATTTAACTGGAAGAAAACTATACCAAAGTACGCGTGGTCGTGCAGCCTTTTGGTTATCTAATATTGGTATGATTGGTATGACAGTAGCCTTTGGTGTAGCTGGTGTAGCACAAGTGTATTTAGAAAGAAAATTTGGAATGGATTTTATGCAAGTGCAAGGAGAAATTGGCATCCATTTCGTAGTACTAATCCTTTGTGCTATAATCTTTACAACAGGAATAGTACTATATATCATAGATTTTTATAAGCATGGAAAACCAAATGATGAGGCTTTAGAACAAGCAATCGATTAAATAAAACAAATCAAATATAAAATGAAGAATTTAAAATTATTAGCAATCGCTATTATTACTTTAACATTTAGTTGTAAAAGTGATAAAAAAGGAGAATCAGATTATTCAGTAACAAAAAGTGACTCTGAAGATATAGCAGCAGTGAGGGTTTCTGATGAAGAAATGAAAAGAGGTAGTGAAATCTATTTCGATAGATGTGCAGGTTGCCATGGTTCTAGTAGATTAGGTGCAACTGGAACCCATTTATTGCCTGTTAGACCTGAAGGAAGTGATAAACCTGGTACCTTAGAGTTTGGTACAGAAGGGTTAAAGGCATTTATAGAAAACGGTACTCCAGGAGGTATGCCAGAATGGAAAGGAATAATGACAGACCAAGAAATTGAGTTAATGACACGTTTCTTACAAGTTGATCCACCAGAAATTCCAGAATATGGAATGAATGAAATTACCGAAAGTTGGAATTTAATTGTTCCAGTAGTAGATAGACCAACTAAACCAGAACATAATAGAAATATAGATAATTACTTTGGTGTAATTATGAGAGATGCTGGTAAAGTAGCAATTATTGATGGTGATACTAAAGAGAAACTAGCTGTTTTAAAAACAGGATTTGCAGTACATATTTTACGTACATCAGCCTCAGGTAGATATATTTATTCGGTAGGTAGAGATGGTAGAATTACAATGATTGATACCTATACAAAAACACCTACAATTGTAGCTGAAGTAAAAGGAGGTTTTGATGCACGTTCTGTTGAAGTTTCTAAATACAAAGGTTATGAAGATAAATACTTAGTATTTGGTGGCTATAGCCCAAGTCATATTGCAATTTTAGACGCACAAACTTTAAAGCCTTTAAGTGTTACACCAACTTCTGGAAATGCAGCCGATGGAGATAAAGAATTTATAGAAGAAGCACGTGTAGCTTCAATAGTTGCATCACATACAGACCCAGTTTGGATTTGTAATGTAAAGGAAACAGGAATGGTTTGGATTGTAGATTATACAGACCCTAAAAATCCTGATATTACACAAATTCCTTCGGCTAGATTCTTACATGATGGTGGTTGGGATTCTACAGGAAAATATTTCCTAGTTGCAGCAAATGCAAGTAATAAAATTGTAGTTATCGATGTACCAAATAAAAAATTGGTTAAAATTATTGAAACTGGTATTAAACCGCATCCAGGACGTGGAACAAATATTAAAAATGATTTAGGTAACCTTTGGGTAACATCTCATCTTGGAGAAAATAAATTATCTTTTATAAAAACAAATCCTGGCGAAGGCCAATGGACAGTTGTAAAAGAGGTTAAAGCTACAGGAAATGGTGGAGGTGCATTATTTGTAAAATCTCATCCAAAATCTAAACACCTTTGGGTAGATAGAACTTTAAACCCGAATGCCGAACTAAATTCTGTGGTAGATGTATTTGATACAAATACATTAGAGTTAAAAGCAACACTTCCAGCTCCAGAAGGCGTAGATGGAAGAGCTGTTCATATGGAATACAATAAAGCAGGTAATGAAGTTTGGGTATCTTACTTTATGGGACAAAAGAGTGCCATTGTTATTTATAACGATAAAACTCTAAAAGTAAAGCAAATTATCCAAGGCGACTGGGTTGAAAATCCAACAGGAAAATTCAACGTTTACAATACAACAAACGATATTTATTAAACCAAGTTTTAATCATTCGGTAGTTTTTTTAACTACCGAATGATGTTTAAAACACTAATTATGAAGAATTATTTTTATTCTTTAGGCTTGTTATTGCTTATAGGTAATCCACTTATAGCACAAAATAAACCTATAGATTCGACTAAAGTTGAAAAACTTGATGAAATTGTAATTACAGCACAATTTGCACCAACTACCGAAAAAAACGCTATATATAAAGTTAAAGTTATCAACTTAGAAACCATTCAAGCTAAAGCAGCAACAAATCTTACAGACGTTTTAAGGAACGAGTTAAATGTAGATTTATCTTTTAACTCTGCCTTTGGAGCTGGTATTGAATTAAATGGAATTTCAAAAGAAAATATAAAAATTTTAGTTGACGGTGTTCCGTTAATTGGACGTGTAAATGGTGTTTTAAACCTTAATCAAATAAATATTGATAATGTAGAACGTATTGAAATTGTTGAAGGCCCTGTTTCGGTTTTTTATGGAACCGATGCCATGGGTGGAACCATTAATTTCATTACAAAAAAAGAACAATCTAAACCAATTATTGGTAGTATAATGGCGTATTATGAAAATGCTGAAGCCGAAAATATAGAAGCGTCAATTGGTCATAAATTTGGGAAAAATCTAATTCGAGCTGAAGCTGGTTATTATGACTTTAATGGTGTAAATACAGATGATGATTTTACTAGAACACAAAATTGGCCTAAAAAAAATCAATACCACGCAAACGCAAAATATATAAGAGAGCTAGGTGATTTTAAATTAATGTTTTCTAGTAATTTTTCTGAAGAAGAAGTTAACACCTTAGGGGAAGTGAGCTCTAGAAGCGGTACAGCTACAGACATAGATTACACAACAAAACGTTGGGATAACTCGCTAAATTTTCAAGGAAAATTAAAAAACAAAAATTATTTAGACATAACGCTCTCCTATTTAGATTACGACAGACACGACACCTCTTTTATATATGATCCAGATACAAATACTTCAGAATTAATTGAAAATAATCCTAATGAAAACGCAAACTATTTCAATACGTTTTTTTCAAAAGCACAATATGCAAACACGAATATAGATAATAAATTAAACTATGTATTAGGATTTGAATTTGAAGCCGACTATGCAGAAGGAAATAGAATTTTAGATGAAAAGAAAGACGTTAGTAACACATCGTTTTTTGGTAGTATTAACTACAAAATAACCGATGCACTCGAAATTCAACCAGCATTACGCTATACATATAATAGCACTTTTAATAACCTTCTATCGCCAGCATTAAACGTAAAATATAAGTTTAATAACCAAAACGTTTTACGCTTTGCCTATGGAAATGGCTATAGAGCACCAAGTTTAAAAGAATTGTATCTAGACTGGGAGCCAACCTATGGACCATTTACATATACATTTTCAGGAAATGAAAACCTAGAAGTAGAATCGTCACATAATTTTAATTTATACTATACATATACGCAACAATTTAGTAATACGAGTTCTTTGCAAATAGAACCATCATTTATTTACAATGAAATAAAAAATCTAATTGGTTTAAGTGAGCTAGTAAATTTTGAAAGGCATTACATTAACCTAAATAAAACCAAGTCTTTAAATGCCTCGGTTGATGTTAAATATAAAGCTACCGATTATTTAAACTTTAATTTTGGTTTTTCATATTTAGGGCGTTATCTTGAATATACAGATACTTTTAATTCAGATAAATTTTTATACACACCTTACGTAAATGTTTCAATATCATATACTTACAAACCTTTAGATTTAAGGTTTAATGCATTTTATAAATACTCCGGAAAACGTAAAGGGCATTATGTAGAAAATGAAAATGGAGTAGATACATTAAAAGAATCAACAAGAGAAGATTTTAACAATTTAGATGTATCGTTGGCAAAAACATTTCTTCAAAATAAATTATCAATTTCAATAGGCGGAAAAAATTTATTTAACGTAACAGATGTCGATACGTATAATCAAATAGGCTCTGCTCACGAAAGAGATATACAATTTTGGGGAGCCACTTATTATTTGCAAACTAGATTTAATTTTTAAAGACTATAAAAATGAATATTAACGAAAATAATACAGTAGCAGAAATAGTAGTAAAAAACATTAAAGCTGCACATATATTTAAAAAATACGGTATCGACTTTTGCTGTGGAGGTGGTATTACAGTAGAAAAAGCTTGCGAAAAAAACCAAGCAAACTACAATAATATTAAAGCCGAAATTGAAGCTTTAGATAGCACCACAGAAAAACGGTATAATTACGATAAATGGGAATTAAATTTTCTAATAGACCATATAATAAACATTCATCATACTTATGTTCAAGAGAATATTCCATTATTACTACAATATGCAAATAAAGTAGCAAAAGTACATGGTCATCATTACTCAGAATTACTTGAAATAAATACATTAGTTAACAATGTTGTAAAAGAGTTATCTGCTCATTTAAAGAAAGAGGAGCTAATTTTATTTCCCTACATAAAAAAGTTAGTAAGTGCTTTAAAAGATGGAACCGAAATAGAAAGACCACATTTTGGCACTTTAGAAAATCCAATTAAAATGATGCATGAAGAGCACGATTATGCTGGCAATGTATTTAAAAGAATTGCGCTATTAACCAATAATTACAGCACACCAGATGGAGCTTGTAATACCTTTAGAGCATTGTATTCTAAACTAGAAGAATTTGAGCAAGATTTGCATCAACATATACATCTAGAGAACAATATATTATTCCCAAAAGCAATAACATTAAAAAAACAAATTTCAAACGCAATATAGTCATGAAAAAAATAATTTTACTAATAGCTACAGTAATACTTTGTTTGCCAACAGTAATGGCACAACAATTTGATATTTCGGCCGAATTAAGACCACGCTATGAAAACAAAAACGGTTATTCTACATTATTGGAAACCGATGCTAATGGTTCTAACTTTATATCTCAAAGAACAAGACTTAATTTCGATTTTAAACAAGACAACTTAATATTTAAAGTAACCATGCAAAACATTAGGGTTTGGGGTGATGTTGGCACTTTATCTAGCGATGATAAGGCCACTGCGCTACATGAAGCTTGGGGTGAAGCATTATTTGGAAACGGAATATCATTAAAACTTGGTCGTCAAGAAATTGTGTACGACGATCATAGAATATTTGGTGATGTTGGTTGGGCACAACAAGCACGAAGCCACGATGCACTTTTATTTAAATACATACCTAATGCAAATAATAGATTAGACGTAGGTTTTGCCTTAAATGCCGATACGCAAAGTAACATAGATAATTTATATAGTAATGCCGCTGGTTATAAAGCCTTCCAGTATGCATGGTACCATGGTACTTTTTCTAATTTAGGTTTAAGTTTATTGGTTTTAAACACAGGTATAGAATATTTAGACATTAATTCCAACCAAACCGTAGATTATATGCAAACTATGGGTTCTCGGTTAACTTATAAGTTCAATAAATTTAATGTAGATGCTGCTGTGTATTTGCAAACAGGAACATCTGCTAATAACGATGTTGGTGCTTCATATTTTTCTGGGAATATAGCCTATAAAGTAACTAGTAATGTATCGCTTGGTTTAGGTTACGAATATTTGTCCGGAAAAGATCAAGATGATGTCAGTTCAGATATAAAATCGTTTATGCCTTTATTTGGTACTAACCACAAATTTAATGGTTGGATGGATTATTTTTATGTTGGCAATCATGCTGGCTCTGTAGGTTTAAATGATATAAATGCAACGCTATCTTATCAAAAAGATAAATTTTCAGCTAAATTTGTACCTCATTTATTCTACGCTGCTGCAAATATTTATGATGGCTCTACTAAAATGGATAATAAATTAGGAACTGAATTAGATTTTGTATTAGGCTACACATTTTCTAAAGATATTAAGTTAAATGTTGGTTATTCTAAAATGTTAGCAACCGAATCGATGGAAGTATTAAAAGGAGGCGGAGATAGTGACGAAAACAACTCCTGGGCATGGGTAATGCTTACCATTAAGCCAAAATTATTCTCAACAAAACAACAATAAAATAAAATTAAATTGAATACAGCAGCACCATATTACCACCAAATTGGAAAAGAAGTTGAGGTTTTTGAAAAAACCTATGTAAACAAATTACCCTTTTTATTAAAAGGGCCAACAGGAACTGGTAAATCTCGGTTTATAGAGTATATGGCTCATCAACTAAATAAAGAACTTATTACAGTTTCTTGCCACGAAGAAACCTCTTCAACCGATTTAATTGGGCGTTTTATTATAAAAGGAGCCGAAACAGTTTGGCTAGATGGACCATTAACTTCGGCAGTAAAAAAAGGTGCCATTTTGTATTTAGATGAAGTTGCCGAAGCACGACCAGATGTAATTGTAGCCATACATTCTTTAACCGATCATAGGCGCGAGTTGTTTATCGATAAGTTAGGCGAAACCATTAAAGCACACGAAGATTTTTGCCTAGTTGCCTCATTTAATCCAGGATATCAACGTGGTTTTAAAGAGCTAAAACCATCAACTAGACAGCGTTTTGTTGCTGTGTCGTTTGATTATCCAGAACCAAAAATTGAAATAGACATTTTGGTTTCTGAAACAGGAGTTGATGCTTCAATTGCTAAAAAATTGGTAAACATTGCAACTAAAATTAGAAATCTTACCGAACTTGGATTAACCGAAACTGTATCAACACGATTATTAGTAGATGCTGCCAAATTAATTCACAGTGGCTTGCCTAAACGTTTATCGGCTCATGTGGCTATTGTTGAGCCTTTAAGTGATGATTTAGAAGTGATAACAGCGTTAAAAGATTTATCCGATTTAATGATATAATGAAACAACAGTTTGCGGTTTAAAGTCACAGTTGGCAGTTTTTAGAATTTAAAATTGCTAACACTGAATACTGCCACTGAATACTGAACACTGATTATGTTTGAGCCAGATGAATATATATTTACAAAACTTGCTTACTATTTTAAGCGCAAGAAGAAAGAGAAATTAAAACAAGTTTCTTATACTGTAAATTTATCCGACATCAAATCTAGATTAACACTAGTTGCTCGAGCAATTACAGGTAAACCAATAGAAATTTATGAAGCTGAAAGGGAAGGAGGATATAAAAATAACAATTTCTTCCTTCCTCGCAGCTTTTCAGAATTTAAGGAGGTAGATATTAATGTTTCCTTTTACCTTTTTAGGGTATTGTATCTATCTGTTCAAAAACAATTAAATTTAAATTGGTTAGAAGAAAATCAAACCGACCTAAAGCTTTCTAGACAAAAAGCACTTGAAAATTCAAATAAAGTACTAGAGCAGCTATTTAATGAATATCCAGTTACAAATAAAATACATGATGCACTTGTAAAGCATTATAAAAACCAAGTAAAAGACATTACCAAACAGGATTTTAGTTTCATTTACGGAAAATGGATGAAAAATAATCTAGAAGCAGACTCTGTAAATGCATTAGAAAATTTTTCAGAAAAAGTAAAAACAAAAACCGACGAAGTAAAAACCATTATTAAAGCGAATGCAGTTGAAGAAATTATTTCTGCTGAAGTAGATGAAAAACAGTTGGATGATGCAGTTTTGCAACATCAATTTGAAAAAGTTGAAACCGCCGAAGAATTTGGAGGCAATTGGCGAGATATGGATGGTGACGACGATTTAGATGACCATTCAAATGCATTAGAAGACCTTAATATGAAATATACCGTTAGGGTCGATGATACTGCACATTCGGTCTATCAAGCCGATTTTATTGAGAATACAACCATTTCAGAAAGTGCAGAAACAGATACCAAAGGGTTTCATTTAAAATATGATGAATGGGATTATTCAAACCGAACCTACAAACCCGATTTTTGCAAGGTGTATCCTAAATCTATTTTAAAAACAAATGTCGATTATTACAAAGAAACGATTTCTAAAAATAGCTCAACACTTTTAGGATTACGAAAATTATTATCCAATGTTAATAATAGGTTTCAGCAACAAAGACGCCAACCTCAAGGCGGCGAGTTTGATATTGATGCCATTACCGACTTGTTTGTAGATGTACATACAGGACATACACCTTCTGAGAAAATCTATCTATCAAATAGAAAAAAAGAAAAAGACCTTTCAATTTTATTGTTATTAGACGTTAGTCTATCTAGTGATGGTTATGCAGCTGGAAATAGAGTAATAGATATTGAAAAGCAGGTATCCATCCTTTTTGGAGAAATATTAGATGAGTTTAATATAGATTTTGCTATAAACTGCTTTTATTCTAAAACAAGAAATTATTCAAATTATATAACTTTAAAAGATTTTGACGAAAATTGGAATAAAGCAAAGTTTAAAGTTGGAGCAGTCGAACCAAGTGGCTACACACGTATAGGTTCGGCATTGAGACATTCTGGCGCATTGCTAGATACTCGAAATGCAAAAAATAAATGGGTAATTCTTATTTCTGATGGTAAACCAAATGACTATGACAAGTACGAAGGAAAATATGGTATTAACGACGTTAAGCAGGCTTTACGAGAGCTAAATGAGCGTCAAATACATTCGTATGCCTTAGCTATTGAAGCACAGGCCAAATACTATTTGCCACAGATGTTTGGTCAAAACCATTATCAAATTTTAACAACACCTGTTGAGCTATTGCAATCGTTAGTAAAGCTGTACGAAAAAATTAAGCATCAATCATGAAACAATTAATGCTGTTAGTGATTTTAGTTTGTTGTTCTTGCATAAAGCAAGAAAACAAAGTAAGTGTTGTTCTAGAGAATGAAAGAATTAACCCTGAGGTTATCAAATTATTAGATACACCCGAAAGAGCATTATTATCTTGGTATTTATATGCTTATGGTAACGCATGCGAGAATAACTCTACTAAATTTAAGTGCCAAATTTTAAAAGAATTAAACATTAATGATGAATGTAATACTGAGCATTTAAACTATATGTTGCAATGGTTTTCTAAAGATATCTTAGCGCCATATAAACTTAAAAAATGCCCAAATATAGCTTCTAATTCAGCAATTCAAAATGCTTTTGAAAAAATAATATTAATAAAGAAAAACGATACGCTTTCTATCGATTATAATATAAAAGGAATGAATAATAGCCAAGAAAAATCTTGGAATTTTGATGCTGTTGATGTGTATATTATTGAAAAGAACAATCTTGTTAAACTTCCAAATAAATAATTAAAATTTTTGTAACATTTTTATTGATTTTGCGTCCAATAAGTATCAATCAATATTTTAATCATGAGAAAAGAACAGTACATAGCAATGAGAGAAGATAGACAGCTTATAGTGCTTACACATTTAAGCCAGTTAATAACTTTAGTTGTAGGCTTTGGAAGCTTAATACTACCCTTGATTTTATGGGTAACTAATAAAGAAAAAGTTTACGAAATGGACAATCATGGTAAAAGTATTATCAATTTTCAACTAAGTATTTTAATATATTCTATTATTTGTATTCCATTGATACTGTTATTGGGTTTAGGAATATTAGGCTTAATAGTATTGGGAATTATATCGTTTGTGTTCCCAATTATCAATGCTGTTAAAGCTAGCAATGGCGAAAACCCAAATTATCCAATGTCAATTCAATTTATTAAATAATAAATAAAGACGCATTATCTCTTAGTTTTATTAGTTAGTTAGTTTTTACAAGATAGAGATAAGAAGAAGAGGCTGTTTAAAAAGTAGTTTTTAGTGTCATATTGAGCGCAGTCGAAATATCTAACATACTAATATTTAAGATTCTTCGACTGCGCTCAGAATGACAAATTATAGTTCTTCATTACTTTTTAAGCAGCCTCTTTGTTTTATATATTGTTCTCTTTGTTGAAAGATAAGATTACTGTTTGTAGTTTGTACAGTAATTTATTTAATTATTCAGCATTACAGGCATTACAAGCATAGTAATATTTTCACCTTCATCCAAGCCATCAATTGGTGTTAAAATCCCTGCTCTATTTGGTAAACTCATTTCCAGTTGTACTTCGTTGGCATTTAAATTACCTAACATTTCACTTAAAAAACGAGAGTTAAAACCAATTTGCATATCATCACCTTGATAATCGCATGTTAAACGTTCTTCGGCTTTATTACTGTAATCAATATCTTCGGCAGATATGTTTAATTCGGCACCTGCTATCTTTAATCTAATTTGATGTGTTGTTTTATTTGAGAAAATAGACACACGTTTTACCGAATTTAAAAACTGTGTTCTGTCTATGGTTAATTTATTAGGGTTTTCCTTTGGGATTACTGCTTCGTAATTAGGGTATTTCCCATCAATTAAACGACAAATTAATACCGAGTCATTAAACGTAAATTTAGCATTAGAATCGTTGTATTCTATTAAAACATCTTCGTCGCTTCCTGCTAAAATTCCTTTTAAAAGATTTAAAGGTTTCTTTGGCATAATAAATTCTGCCGTTTCATTGGCAGATACATCACTGCGTGTGTATTTTACTAATTTATGAGCATCAGTAGCCACAAACGTTAAGCTATCTGTTGAAAACTGAAAGAACACACCACTCATTACTGGTCTTAAATCGTCATTTCCAGCAGCAAAAATTGTTTTTGAAATTGCAGTTGCTAAAACGTCACCTGAAAGTGTTGTAGCACTTGGGTTTTCAAGAGCTACTGCTTTTGGAAACTCTTCACCATTTGCGTATGCCAAGGCATATTTACCATGATTGGAACTAATTTCAACCGTATTGTTTTCCTCAACGATAAACGTTAAGGGTTGTTCTGGAAATGTTTTTAATGTATCTAGTAATAATTTTGCTGGTATGGCAACGCTGCCTTCACTATCACTTTCTACGGTTATAGTAGAGGACATTGTTGTTTCAAGGTCACTAGCCGAAACTGTTAATTTTGAATTATTAAGTTCAAACAAAAAATTATCTAAAATAGGTAACGTGTTAGAGCTATTAATAACACCTCCTAAAACTTGTAATTGTTTAAGTAAATAGGTACTTGATACTATAAATTTCATGTATATCTTTCGTATAATTAGTTATTACAAATATATCTTATCGCTGCTTAAATAGGAAACAAACTTATTAACAACTATACTGCGTATTTTTTCTTTCTAAAAAAGTTAAATAGAAACCCAAAAACTGCAAGTAAAATAAGTGGTAATGCGATATTTACAATTTGCCATTTGCGTTTTTGAGCACTAATTTTTTCAGGATCCATAAATGCAATTGCTATTTCTTTGGATCGAATGTTTATAAGTCCATTATCTTCTAACAAGTAGTTAATCGAGTTTAACAAAAATTCTTTATTGCCATATAGACGCCCTGTCCAAGCATCGAAACCTAACTCTAATGGACCACTACGACGGATTTCATTTTTAATTATATCGCCATCGGCAATCACTATCATTTTTGTAGGATGGCTTGTAGCTTTATTATCAGTTACATTAAAAGGCTTTACACGGTTATTGTAAACCGATGTAAACTTGCCTTCTAAAAGTACTGCAAGATTTTGGTTACCGTTTATATAAGTGTTTCTATCTGGTTGTTGTGTGATAGTTTCTAAACTAATTTCTGTTGGCACACCAATGAGTTTTGACAAAGGTGAACTTTTTAAGAGTATAGTTTTTGTTACTGAATTCTTTAACGTGTCGATTTGATTGGCAAAATCAAACTTCACCAAATTTAAATTATTAACTATTGAATGATTATTATTTCCTGAAGCTAACGGAGAATATTGCCATTGTACAGGTTGAAATTGTGTCTCACTACCTTCACCAACTGCTAACGGAATAGGAGCAGAGTACATATCGTTTACCAAAACAGGGTTAATACGAATACCATATTTAAAAAAGAAATCGGTTAAATTCAAATCTCTTATAGTGGCAAAACTTACACCAGATGCGTTGTAAAGACTGTCTTTATCCATAGCGACTTTATCTACCAACCATAGGCTTTTACCACCTTTCATTATATATTGGTCTAGCACATACTTCTCTTGCTCTGTGAAAGCTTCTGTTGGTTTAGCTGAAACAATTAAGTCGTAATTATTTAGGTCGTTAAGCGTTTTTTGAGGACTGTTTGCAACACTATCTAGTGTAAAAGGAGCAGTTAGATAATAGTCGCCAATAGTTTTTAAAAAATCGGCTATGTAATGGTTATCCAATTGGCCATTGCCTTTTAAAACAGCTACTTTTTTGCTTTTCGGATTGATTAGTTTATTAAAGCCATCGGCAAAAGCATATTCTAAATGTTGAATGGAATTGGCCACTTTTTCTTGGGTTGATGCACCAATTTTGTTTTTTAATAATGAAATTTTTACCGTTTGGTTATTATAACTTGCCAAAGCCCAAGGAAAAATTACTTCCTGACTTGTTTTACCGCTTTCCTGTACATTCAATTGCATTGGTGTTAATCCTCTTTCAGATAATTGCTGAATGTTTCTATTTCTTGTTACTTCGTTCTCAATAGGGTTTATAAATGCAAAATTGATGTTTTTATTCGTGCTTGAAAATTCTTCTAATAGCTGCTGAGTTTCGGTTTTTAATCTTCTAAATTCCGACGGAAAACCTTCGCCTTCTAAAAACACGTCTATTATAATTGGCGAATTTACATCTTCAACCAACTTTTTGGAGGCTTCGCTAAGTGTATAACGTTTATCTGAAGTTAAATCGAATCGCTTAAATACTGAGCTTGAAAAAATATTTATAACTAACAGACCTAATAATAGAACAGATAAGGTAATCCACTTCTTCTTTACAATACTTTTATTGCCAACTTTTACAATAGTTAAAGCCAGAAAGAATATGGCAACACTTGCAAAATACAGTACATCTCTTGTATCTAGAACACCACGACCAATACTTTTAAAGTGATAATTCATACCTAACTGTTCTACAAAAGCACTTGTAGCAACATCTGCAATAGCGTCAAAACCGTAATAAAAGAAAAAACTAATAGCAATGGCAATAATAAAAGCCACTATTTGGTTGTCTGTTAAAATTGAAGCAAATATGCCAATGGATGTATATGCTGCGATTAGAAACAATAAGCCAAAATAGGAGCCAATAGTACTTCCAGAATCTAAATTACCAACAGGGTTACCTAATTGATGCACTGTGTAAACGTAGAGTAGTGTTGGGATTAGGGCAATAATAATTAGTATAAAAGCACCTAAATATTTCCCCAAAACAATGCTGGTGTGCGAAATGGGTTTGGTAAGCAAAAGCTCTAAAGTGCCTTGTTTTTTTTCGTCGCTAAAACTTCTCATGCAAACCGCAGGAATTAGAAAAAGTAATATCCAAGGAGCTAAAAAGAAAAAGGATGATAAATCGGCAAAGCCATAATCCAATACATTGAATTCACTTTTAAACACCCATAAAAACAAACCATTGGTCAATAAAAATATGGCAATAACTAAATAGCCAATTGGAGAGGTAAAAAACGACTGAATTTCTTTTTTTAATACTGCAAACATTCTTAGGTATCGGTTTTTATTGATGCTTTTTTGTAAAAATTAATCAAGACACGAATATATAATTTTATTTATTGCTTACTCAAAACTGTGGCTGTTTACTTTAACGACACAACTTTATTCACACTCCAAGCTTGTGGTTTATCATTAAACAGTATTTTGGTTTTGGACCAAACTTTTTTAAACAATTTAGATGTTCTATAATTTTCTAGATCTGCTTCATCATTCCAATAACTATACGTAAAAAAAACGTTTGGGTTTTCTTTGTCTTGATATAATTCCAATAAACAACAACCTGAAAAATTGCGTATGGATTCTTTGTGTGAATTAAAAAGTTCTAAAAAGGTATTAGTCAATTCTTTATCGAAACTCATCTTAACTATTCGTACAAACATAATTAAATGCTTAAAAAGGTTATAGTTACGGTGTCCATCATTGTAAGTCCCATGAGTGTAGAAGCACTTCCAACGGTTGTAGTATTGCTCTTGTAAATAGCAATTTCTAAATACCTTGAAGAGTTAAATACTACTAATGCTTTTCCCTCATCGTTACGTTTATCTTCTTCAATGTCAAAATTTACAATATCACTATATTTAGAATAAATGGTTTTAAATTTATAGTTTCTTGCAGATATTTCAAAAGCTCTTCCTTTTTGGATATCTTCAAAAAATTTCTTCCTAATATTTGTCACAACATTGCCATAATTATCAATGTAAATAACATTTCCAATAATTTGGTTTTTCTCGGCATTTATAAACGGAATCAAGTTTTTAATTGGTTTTATACTATCTATCGTTTTACCAATAACTTCTAGGGTTCCACCTCTGGCAATATGGCACGCTACTTTTACAAACACATCCAACACAGGGAAACTGGTTTCTATCTTGTCATGAATGTTTATCTCTACAATTTTTTCTGGTGCAATTTCCGAGCAAACCATACTCATAATTCCATTATTGGCACAAATAAAATAATGGTCATCCAGTTTTACAGCTATATGCTTGTTTTCTTCATTAATTTCAGAATCTATTCCAATAATATGAATGGTTCCTTTCGGAAAACTGCTATACGCATTTTGAATAATATAAGCAGCTTCAAGGATGCTAAACGGAGACACAGAATGCGAGATATCAACAATCCTCACTTCTGGTTGCTCACTGTAAATAGCACCTTTAATTGCGCCAGCAAAGTGGTCTTTCTCTCCAAAATCGGTTGTTAATGTAATAATTGCCATTGGCAAATTTGTTGATATTTTTTTTAAGTGTTTTGCTAGTAATTTTTGTACTTTTGAGCCATACAAAACTAATAAATCCAAAGTGATTTATCTTAAAAATTTTTCAGCATTTGAATGAACTAATTATCGAGCTTGAAGAGATAAGCCCAAAAGAATTTTTTGGTGCCCAAAACGCCAATATTGAACTTCTAAAAAAATACTTCCCAAAATTAAAGATCGTTGCACGAGGAAATAAATTAAAAGCATTTGGTGATGAAGAATTACTAGAAGAATTTGATCGTCGCCTCACAATGCTTATGACACATTTTGGAAAATACAACAAACTGGACGAAAACGTCATTGAACGTGTACTTACAAGCTTAACAAGTGACGATTATGCAACATCTGAAGCTAGTGGCGAAGTATTGGTACATGGTGTTGGCGGAAAATTAATAAAAGCACAAACGGCAAACCAGCGCAAGCTTGTTGAGAGTATGCGTAAAAACGATATGGTTTTTGCCATTGGTCCTGCAGGAACAGGCAAAACCTATACAGGTGTTGCTTTGGCAGTAAAAGCGTTGAAGAATAAAGAAGTTAAGCGTATTATTTTAACACGTCCAGCGGTTGAAGCAGGTGAAAACCTAGGTTTTCTTCCTGGTGATTTAAAGGAAAAACTAGACCCTTACATGCAACCTTTATATGATGCCTTGCGTGATATGATTCCTCATGAAAAATTGGATGGTTACATTGAGAAAGGGATTATACAAATTGCACCTTTGGCATTTATGCGTGGTCGAACTTTGGATAACGCCTTTGTTATTTTGGATGAAGGTCAAAATACCACACATGCCCAAATGAAAATGTTCTTAACCAGAATGGGAAAAAACGCCAAATTCTTGCTTACAGGAGATCCAGGTCAAATAGATTTGCCAAGACGTACCATTTCAGGATTAAAGGAAGCATTACTTATTTTAAAAGATGTTGATGGTGTAGGCATAATATTCTTGGATGACAAAGATGTGATTCGCCATAAATTGGTTAAGAAAGTTATTGCAGCTTATAAAAATATTGAAAATAGAGAATAAGCCCCTTTGTCCTGTGGACATTTCCCCAAAGGGAAAAAATTATTAGTGACTGAATTAATAAAAAGTTTGATGCTTTATATCTGTTTCAAAATAAAAACTAAATTATAAATTATGTGTCTTTCCCTTTGGGAAAGATGTCTGAAAGACAGAAAGGGCCTATGAGTAATACCATAATAGATACCAATTTCAACTTTCCAAACCAGAAAAGTATTTATAAAGGAAAGGTTCGTGAGGTTTATAACATCAATGACGATTTGTTAGTCATGGTGGCTACAGATCGTTTAAGCGCGTTTGATGTGGTGATGCCAAAAGGAATTCCATATAAAGGTCAAATCTTAAACCAGATTGCAACCAAAATGATGAAAGCAACTGAAGATTTGGTGCCTAATTGGTTAGTGGCAACACCAGACCCAAATGTGGCTGTTGGACATTTATGCGAACCCTTTAAAGTTGAAATGGTTATTAGAGGTTATATGTCTGGTCATGCGGCTCGCGAATATAAAGCAGGAAAACGTATGCTTTGTGGTGTACCAATGCCTGAAGGGATGAAAGAGAACGATAAGTTTCCTCAGCCTATTATCACACCAGCAACAAAAGCTGAAATGGGCGATCATGATGAAGATATTTCAAGAGAAGACATTTTAAAACGAGGCATCGTCTCTGAAACAGATTATTTGGTATTAGAAGATTATACAAAAAAATTATTCCAACGTGGTTCAGACATTGCAGCATCAAGAGGGTTGATTTTGGTAGATACAAAATATGAATTTGGAAAAACCAAAGAAGGCAAAATTGTGCTGATTGACGAAATACACACACCTGATTCCTCACGTTATTTTTATGCTGATGGTTACCAAGAACGACAGGATAGAGGTGAGGCTCAAAAACAATTGAGTAAAGAGTTTGTACGACAATGGCTTATTTCTAATAATTTTCAAGGTTTGGAAGGACAAACCGTTCCTGAAATGAGTGATGACTATATTGAATCTGTTTCTGAACGTTATATTGAGTTATACGAAAACATTACTGGCGAAACCTTTGTAAAAGCTGATGTTTCCAATATTCAAGAACGTATTGAAGGGAATGTGCTAAACTATTTGACGTGATTTTCTCCTAATTAAATTTTGAAATTTTGTTTGACGTGTTTGTGTGTGAGTCGTTATAATGGTTTATATAGGTAGTTGGTTACAATTATTTTTTGTTAGTTCCAAATTCTAGTTGTTTCTGATATTCAATCTCATTAAAAGACCCATTAGATTTTTCGATTAACCCATCATCATTTAGAGTCCATTCTTCAAATCCGCTAATATTTACTTTGTTTCCAGTTCCATTTGGAGCATTATTCGTTCCATTAAGTGTCCAATAAAATTTTATTTTGTCTTTGTTGGTAGTCAAACTATCCATTGAAACAATCATATCAGGAAAAGTTTCCATAAACCCTTTAGCAACATTAATTATTGCTTCTGCTCCTTTTGCAGGTTTTCCATCATTAACTATTAATTCACCATTTTCAGCAAAAAAAGAGGACACAAAATTTGGTCTTTGACTACACCACGCTTGTGCATATCCACGAGCGAAAATTTCTAAATCATATTTCTTTTGGTCTTCAGAAATTTCTTCTTTTGTCCAAGTGATATTAAGTATTTTCCATTTTCCATTTTCATTAATAAATGTGAAATGGTTTACTTCTCTTGTTTGAGGAATTCCCCATCTGTATAGAATACAATCAGCCCTAGCCAGAGATACCTGACCTTCAGTAATTAGAATATCGTAGTTATTCGGTATTTCGTAGTAAGGACTGCGCTCTCGGTTTTTTACACTTTCAAAAAAATCATTAATGGCTATTTCTGAATTAGACCAAGTTCCATCTTTTAAACTGCTTATTCCAAGCATCGCTTTATCAGAAATCATCGAATCTAATGCTAAAATGTTATAGTTTCCTGCAGCTAATAATAATTTATTGATAGCTGTTTTTATTTTTTCTTCACCTAAGTTCAGTTCTGCCGTTTTTGTTTCGGTCGGAACATTTCTAGATAATTCGGAATTGTCATTTTCTTGTTTACAACTTATGATAAAAGTACTAATTGTGATAAATGATAATATTACATATCTCAATTTTCTATTCATAATCGGTTTTCTTTAATTGTTTATACACGTCTGTGCTTTCGTTATTTTTTATTCAGTTCTTCTTCTATTACGGTTTTGGTTTGGTTAATTGCTTCTAATGCTTTTTCTAGATAAGAATTAATTACACGCCATGCATAAGCTGTTAGTTTAAGTGTTTCGTGGAATTGTATATCATTTTGTAAAACTATAAGGTCAATAGGTTGTGCAGAAACAAAAGGCTCTTTAGTTATTAGTCTATTGTTAATTTGATTTAAAAGCAAATTATGAATAGGTTGTAAATTTCGATCCATCGTTTCTCCTAAACTTTTAAATTCAATCATATACAATTCTGATATTTGATTTCTTAAATCAGAATTCTTAATTATGTTTATTCCTCTTGACCTTAAATTTTCAAAGGCAACATTTACTGGTTGAAAATTAGAGCCTCCGAATAAAGTGGCGTAATAAAATTTTAATGAATCTGTTATTGGTGTTTTATTTTTTAGATGCTCATAAACTAACTGGTTATGTCTTGATAATCTTTTATTATATTTTATATTATCATTAATATTCTGCAAGTCAGAATCAAGATTTGTTAAAATCTCATTTAGTATTTCACGTTCTAAATTTTGTTCTATATTGCTATTGTTCCAATTGTTAATTGATAAAGCAATTAAAATTCCTATAACGACCAATACTATCTCACCAATCGCATAAATCATATATTTGCTGAACTTGTTTTCAGCGAGTAGTTTTTGTCTAATTTTCCTAAAGAATTTTATCATTAATTAATGGTTGGTTATAATGAAGAACAACTTTTCGTGCTAATGAACGGTTTTAATACTTCGACTAAGCTCAGTACAAGTTTGTTTATACACGACGTAAAACGAAATTAGCCATTTAAAATGATAAAATCAATACGTATAACTACGTATGCTATTTTTTTCGTTTGGGTTTACTCGCCTTAGCCGAATGTGTTTCATCATATTTGTGTATGATTTCGTTGCGCCTGCCTGCCGCAGGCAGGTGTTTCAGCAACTAATTTAGCAAATACAAACCAAGGTGAAAATCCGTAAGGATTTTCAGAAGTAAGCGAGAACAAGCAATTACTTAATAGCCATTGTTGTAGTGCGTTTATTTATTTTTATCTAGGAAATCAAGCATTAGTACATTCAATTCATTAGGCTTATCAAGCATCATCCAATGACCAGCTCCAATAATTTTTCTAAAAGTGAAGTCAGTCGCTAATTCAGTTGATTGTCGCATTTGAGCCTCTGTTAGATATATGTCCTCATCGCTCCAAATGCCAAGTACAGGTATTTTAACCTTAAAAGTTGACCTTGGAGGTTTATCAGTTACTGGTTGGTAATCAACATCAGGCTGCGAGAGCCTGTCTTGCATGTTACCACGATACCAGTTTAGGGCTGTTGTAAGAGCATCTCCATCTTTCATTCGTTCAATAACCTGTTCTAGTTCTGGATGGCTACTCATGAATTCTCTCGTTAATTCCCAATCATAATCAGTCAGAGTTTTTTCAGCTAGTCCTTTCTGTAGAAACAAATAGAAGTACCAGGATTTCTGTCGTTGTTCGATTGAAGACCATGCAGAATTGCCAGGATATCCAACAGACAACACTGTTAGAGAAGCAAAACGATTTTCGTAGTATGTGGCCAGTTGCCAGGATAGGGCTGCTCCCCAATCATGTCCGACTAGGTGTACTTCTTCAAGATTAAG
>Ga0316205_10001936_pt1 | contig 23429 bp, 23 predicted proteins | sample 3monthpyrite_MG_FD_204941 | JGI IMG/M metagenome (GOLD analysis project Ga0316205, IMG submission 204941) | Microbial mat bacterial communities from mineral coupon in-situ incubated in ocean water Damariscotta River, Maine, United States -... | ecosystem: Environmental > Aquatic > Marine >... | reverse complement strand
CCACCTAGTCGTGCTCGAACAAGGTTTTCATATTTTATTTTTGCAGTACCCGAGCTGTGAGCAATAAAGTTTCTAATTTTCGTAATATCCTTTAATTCAGTGCTTATCGTGTTTAAAGTGTCAATAATTCGATTGGGAATAATTAAATGTCTTTCAAATCTTTTTTTGATTATTGTTTCATCAGTCCATTCCATAAAATTCTTGTCTTGATATAATATACTACGAACTAATTCTCTATCTGAAATGGTTAACCTTGGAGTAACCGGATTACCATTAATTACAATTTGTCCATTTAATAAACAAACCAATGTTTCTTCCAAAAAAACTTCCCAGTTTTTATGTAGCTGCAAAAATGCTGCTTCAACACCACTATCCGTGTGTAATCCCACAGGACTTAAACAATGAGAATATAAATCTCGAGATTCACTTATTGTATTTAAAAAGGAATCCTTTACTTGCTGCAAAGTCATACTTAAGAATATATTGGTTGAATAATTGCACTTAATAAATTATGTCTATAAGTTCTATTGGTAATCTTGTCAGTACTGCTTTTTGAAGCGTTTTTAAAATCGTCATATTCGTCATATTCTTCATCACCATTTATAGTTGAATTTATTTTATAAAGTTCCGTTTGCACACTGGCTAACTGTTCCAGATTCAGTTCTTTACCTTGATTAGCAGTATCAATATCAAGTAAGCCATACTTAAGGTCATATATTGCCGTATATAGAGTATAGAATAAAGGCATTCTTCTAAATTCAAATTCTTTTATACTGTCGTCCAAAATGATTTTGCATTCCTCTAATGTTTGAGCAAATCTTTCAGCCAATAATTCAGAATTTTCAAATTCATCATCAAACTTCTTATAAGTATCTCTTACTATTTTTTTTCCATTTTGAAGACCAAATACCATTGCGCAGATTAATTCAGCAGTGAATTCTACTTCTTTCATCCTTGCAATTTGAGTTTTTGATATTATTCTATTTTCTGCCCAATAGGTTAATTGCGATTTAGAAAGCTTATCAATAAATTGTTTAAATACACCAACATACAAAGCATTAAGCTTTTCTTGGTCATTAAGAGGGACCGAATAAGCGTTTAATCTTGAAAAAATATCAAAGACAGTTGAATCGTCAGTCCCAATAAGTGTATTGACAGAAAGTGGATAAGATAATATGCGTTGTTGTAAATCTTCTGAAAGTTGAGAATATTTTAATCCTGCGACCTCTTCATCATGAATTTTCATTACACTGAATCCATCTGCGATAAATTCTAGGATTGTTCTTAATCTTTGTTGACCATCTACAACTTCTCTAATAGTTTTCCTTTCTCTTACTAAAATCTTTTCTCTAATGAAAAAAGGAGGAACAGGAAAACCTTTAATTATTGAGTCCATCAAATAGGATTTACCTCTTGGACTCCATACAGTTCTCCTTTGAAATTTTGGAGAAAGAACTAGTTCCTTTCGTTCAGACCAACTTAAAATGTCATTAATTCTATATATCTGTGGTTGAAATTTTTCCATTTGTTAATTTTTTTCTTGTTTTTTTATATTACTGCCAACGGTCTAGTATAAGAATAGTAGCGGATTTTTACGCACTAACTTTTCGGTTAAACACAGACCTTTTTTATATTTACTTACTTTTGTTTTAGCGATTAAACCGCTATTGTTTTTATACATTGTTGTACACTGGCTTTTTTTCATCAAGTTGATTTTCAGCGTTGGCAAAGTCATACTCTTTTGCAATTTTTGGCGTTGCGGTGGCTGGTGCGAATTGCAAATGTGTATGACTTTTAGCGTTGGCTTTTTCAGCACTATTTTCCTTTTTCAGTAGATTACTCAACGAATTAGAAATATGCCACATTAATACTGGTGGCACAGCGTTTCCAATTGCTCGATACTGTCTATTATCTGAAACACAATCTAAAACAAATTCTTCTGGAAAAGACTGAATATTAGAAGCTTCTCTTGGCGTGAATCGTCTGTACCTTCCTTTTATTTTTAGAACTGGGTCTGTACTATTTAAACTAACTTTTGCTAAATGAGAACTAATAGTATTACAAGGTTGTTCAGGGTCTTGGTCACGCCCTTTGTTCATTTTCTCTCTAACTCGCATCATACCTTGTACAGCTCTTTCGCTAAAAAACCATTTCTCGTCTTTATTTGCTTTTAAGTCTATTACTTCTTTTAATTTAACTTTAGAGCCATTCAGCGTTGTTGGTTTTGGAAATTCGAAATAAGCGTAGTCTTCATAGTTTTTAAATCCAACTATAAAAACACGCTCTCTCTTTTGAGGTATTCCATATTCAGATGCATTGAATAGTTGATGTTTTACGTAGTATCCTGCTTTCTCAAATTCCTTAACAATCATTGGAAATGCTTTTTTCTTATTTGCAGAAAGTAATCCTTTAACGTTTTCTGCAATAAAAAATCTTGGTTGTTTTTCTTTCAAAACATTTACCATTTCAAAAAACAGCTTTCCACGGTCATCTTTATATCCAAGACGTGGTGGATTTTGAGCACTTATTGAAAAAGATTGACAAGGAAAACCACCTAAAAGAATATCGTGTTCTGGAAGCTTTTCAATTTCCAAATCTCGGACATCTTTAGTTTCACATTGATTCTTGAAATTACTGTTATATATTTTAGTTGCATAAGGGTCATTATCTACTGCATAGACAACTTCAAAAGGTAAAGATTTATAGGTTTTATTGAGAAACTTAAAGTTGCCTTCAATGCCTAAATCCATTCCACCACAACCGCTAAATAACGATATTGCTTTTAGTTTTGTATTTCTAATAATGTTTGCCATTGTCCTGCGTTTTGTGAAAATTCAACAACTAAATTCTTGTCTACCTTAATATTACCTTGTTTGTACTGTTCAACTGGATTTTGAATTATAAAAACATTTTTACCGCTATCGTTTGCAACTAAATAATAAATGAAATAATTATCACCTATTGTGTCTGCGGTGTCCCATTCATTTGGTGTAAGTTTAAATCTATTGTTTTTTAATGCCTTTCGTGATTTAGTTGTCTTGACTTCAATATATCTTTTCCTTTTTTCGATTTCAACACTTTGAATATCATATCCAACTCCTAATGGTGTTGGGATTTTGTTAATTAAGTGTTGTCTTTTAGTTTCTTTTGTCCTTAAATATTCGTGAGCAAGTATTAAACTCTCTCCATAATCTCCAATAATTTTAGTCGGAACAGGTTTGTCTCCTTTAATTCGCGAATAATATTCTTGGATAATACTAGAAATACTTTCTGATTCTGATGCACTTAATGAAGGTGCAAAAGCTTCTATATTATCAAAACTATTTACATAAGAAAACCAATCCTGTTCTAAATTTGCTATTTCTGGATTAGTGATTTCTTCATTGTTATAGTATTTATCGTAACCCGTATACCATTTAGAATTCTTTAGATGAAAATTAATAGTTTCTTTATTTTCATCATTTAAGTAATAATAATAGCCTGTTCCCTTGTCGTTTAATAGATTAGCTAAAACCATATAGTCTAAAATATCTCCTGCATATCTATGTAAATCTCCTTTTGAGGGATATTTACCCGTTGTAGGATTCTTTAGCTGTTCATATTTATGATTATAAGATACTTTTTCAGCTCTATGTTTAATCATCATTTTAGCAACTTCTCTTGGGTGCTTCCCATCTCTAGTTACTCGTAAATCAAAATAGGCACATTGAGTTAATTCCTCTGCTGTAAAACTAAATGGTTTTCCTATCAGTTTTTCTCCTTCAATTAAAAGTTGTAAAATGAAATTACAAGGTTTAAATTTTACTTTTGCCTCAATTTGTTTAATTACATTTTGAGATTTGATATGCCCTCCTGGATATTGAAATGAAAATAAAAAATAATTGAAAAATTCATCTAAATATTGATTGTTAGATAATCTTATTGCACTTAAACTAGGTTTTGTTAAGCCATCTTTTTCTTGAATAAATGCAAATAATGCAGATATTTCTGTTCTCCAATTGTCTATTGTTTTTTGAGTAGAAGAAGCATTATTTTTGAATCCAAACAAAACCTGATTTAGGTTTTCTCTGAACTCCTGTTTTGGTAATATTTCCATTTCAGAAATGGAAGTTGACACGTACAATAGTACTTCTTCAACATCATTTTTAAAACGAGGCCTTACGTGATGAAGTCTGAAAAAATATTCATCAGGAATTTGATATGACTTGACTAAACTCATAAATAATTTTTGATTGTTTCAGCTAAAACCTTTGCCAAAATAGGTGGGACTGCATTTCCAACTTGTTTGTATTGACTGGTTTTACTGCATTGGAATATAAAATCGTCAGGAAATGATTGTATTCTTGCACTTTCTCTTACTGTCGGAACTCGATTAAACTCATAGTGAAAATGATGTCTATGCCCCGTATCGATAGTAAAACTAGGTTTTTGGCTGTTAAGTCTTGTCCAAGCTATATTAACCTTTCTAGTTTCGTGTAGTTCTTTTGGTAAACTTTTATAATTACCTCCATCTGGAACCATTGCAATTATTTCAACTGTTTTTTCTTTATGCTCGGTAATTTGATGATTGAATATAAACTTATTGCCATTTCGCATTTGTTTTTGAAACGGACTTTTATATTTATTCAAATAAGCTGTACCATCATTAATTGTATGTTCAGTTAAATCTGAAATAGCTTCTTCTGAAGTTACTTTATTGTTTGGTGTTGTTGGAATTGGGAACTTAAATTCTGAACCACTTTTTAAACCTACAAAAAAAGCTCTTTTTCTATTTTGAGGTACGCCATAATCGGAAGCCAATAATATTTGATGTGAAACTTTATACCCAAGTTTTTCAAAATCCTTTATAATTTGATTTTTAATTGCTCCTTTTCCCATAGACATAATGTTAGGTACATTTTCCATTAGAAAAACTTTTGGCTTGAAATGTTCTACGAAATTTACAAATGTTTTATAAAGTTGATTTCTTTCATCTTCTATTATTCTTTTTCCTGCAATAGAAAAACCTTGACAAGGTGGACCTCCAATTATGACGTCTACTTTATCAATATTTTCATTTTCAGAAACAGTAATTGGATTCAGCTCTAGTAAATCAGCAACAATTCCGTTAGAGTCTTTATGATTGAAATTAAATGTTTCTATGGCATCTTTCCATTTATCTATACCTAATGATATTTTATATCCTGCATCAATGAAGCCTTGCGATAATCCACCACAACCACAAAAAAGGTCTATTACAGTATTTTTTTTACTCATTTCCGAAATTTAATTTTCCTTGTTTGGTATTAGTGTTTCTTATATAGTTAGCTGTGTCTTCTGCGACACTAAAAATTGATTCAGAGCATTTGTATTTAAAAGCTTCTCGTGCAAATTTGTCAGCAAAAAATAAGTCCGTTACCCTTTGTAAATCGAGATTTAACAATTTCGATAATGATTTGAGTTTTGACTTACTAAATTTTTGGGTTCCGTTTTCAATGCGACTGATTGCACTTGAATTTATTCCGATTTTTGCTCCAAATTCAGTTTGAGTCCACTCTCTCTTTTCCCTTTCGGTTTTTATGAAATGTCCAAAACTTGCCATTTTTCTGATTTTATCAATATTAGGTTTGACCTATTTTTAGCAAATATATATTTAATTTGCGGTTTTTACATCAAGTCGGTAAATATTTTTTGGGTGAGCGTTGGGAAAAGGCAAGCTCTTTTTATTTTGTGAGGCACGAGCAAAATGAAATGTGCTTGGCTGTGCGGTTGGCTTTTCAGAGCTTGTGTACAACGTTGGTATAAAGTTAACTATTTAATTTTTACGTAAATTGCTAACTTATAAATATCCTGCCAGTAGTTAGAAGTCCCTTTTATTAATTTTTTAAGATAACTCAGATGGAGGAGGATAGAGACCCTTTTGTTAATTTTCAAGAAATTCTTAGACTCAAAAGATATGCGCCAAAAACGATTGCTTCTTATGGATACATGCTGAAACTATATCGAGATGAACTAAAAGTTGTCAATATTAACCATTTCGACTACCAAAGGACAATTCGTGCGATAATTACAATCAATGAGGAAAAGAAATTTAGCAGATCTTCACAAAAACAATTAATTGGAGCAGTCACACTTTTTTATAAAGAAATACTGCATCAGAATATTAACCTTTCTGCTATTTACCCAACGAGAAAAAAGCATTTTATTCCTCAAATATTAGCTAAAGAAGAAGTGAAAAACATTATTGTAAAAACCAAAAATCTGAAACACAAAACGATGCTTATGACTTGCTATGGTTTGGGCTTACGAAGGAGCGAAGTGTTGGATTTAAGAATAAATGATATAGATGGGGGAAGGCGTTTAGTACATATTAAAAATGCAAAAGGAAACAAAGATAGAATAGTACCTATTTCTGAGAAATTATTAGTCCTACTCAGAGAATATTATAGTGCCTATAAACCAAGAGGGTACTTGTTCTATGGAATAAAGCACGATAGATATTCTGAAACGAGCTTTAGAAATGTTTTTACACAGGCTTGTAAGCGGGCCAATATTAGAAAGAATGTAACAATACACAGTTTGAGACATGCTTATGCAACTCATTTAATGGACAATGGAACAGACATTAGACTAATACAGGAGTTATTAGGACACAACTCCATAAAAACTACCATGCAATACACACATGTAACAACACGTTCTATCCAAAATGTTAGAAACCCATTGGATGATTGGGGTTAAAAACGTCTCAATACCAAATTATTCAAGGTAGACAGTAGCGGGACGAAGTTTAAAACTACTGTTTGATGGTAACCCGTGATGAGACCTTCACTTTTGGAACGGTCATGATGACTAGGGTATCTTGCGCCAAAAGTAACCAACGTGTATCTAGCGGTTGATGGTCTTCTGCGAAGGTAGATGGCTCCATTAAGAAGTAGGTGTCTTCATAATTGAATTCAAACAAAAAGGCAGACATGTCAATAACCCCGCTGGACCAGGTAGGATCACATAAATACCATTTTCCATGCAACTTGATGGCATTCCAAGAATGATTGGGACCATCGAGGTCCTCAAACTTCATTTTGTTGGTAGGCCCTTTTCCATTGACGATTTCGCACTCCAAACCTGCCAGATTGGACATTTCCTTGACCAAATAGGCATAGCCCGTGCAAAGCGTCTCTTTCTTATTCCGCAACCTTACGAATACTTCCTTTTTAAATGTGGCGTTCCATACAGCTAAGCTCTCAGGGTCGTTTTTCAAGTTTTTGCGGGCACGATCGGTTCTGTACATCAAATCGTAGTCGCCACTAATGTTATGACATACCCAATAGTAGATCGCTCTAAAGCGTTCCACATCTGTGTGTAGTGGAGCGGTCAGGTTGTGAACAAGTAGGGGTAAATTATAAAGTTCTTCACCTTTATACTGATTCGCGATGTTATCTGCTCTCTGAAAGTTGATTTCCTTAAAATCACTTCGCTGAGCATGCGAAGACAGTGTAAAGGTGAAGGATAGGATCAGAATGTAATTCCTCATTCTATGAAATCTTTAATTCGGGATTTTATCTGAGGACGTTTCGGCAGTTTTGGTGCGTAACGCTGCAATGATTACTATAGGGATGTCTTCTAAAAAGGGCTTCACAAAAGTAGTGTTGCCTGTGATGGTAACTTCATCGGTTTCGTACCCTAGGTAACTAACCACCAATACATCGTTTTCTTGTAATTCTTGTGGGAAGGTAAATTCTCCTTTTTCGTTAGAAATTGCGCCAATAGCGGTTCCTTTTAACATAACAGTTGCTCCAAATACTGGGCCGTCAATACTGTTCACTACACCGGCCACAGTGCGCTCCGCAGTTTGGGCATACATAGGAGTAACACTCATTGCGAAGGTCATAAATAAGCCAAAGAAACCTAAGGTTTGTAAGACTCGTTGCTTTGTTGATGTGCATTGTGTTTTCATAATATATTTGTTTTTGTTTACTCAAACCTATGTATACACCTACATTATTTAAAATGAAAGTGAGTTAGCAACACGGTTGTTTGAGTAAAACGGCTTTTTGAACTAGTTACCAAATAGTTCTTGCCAAGGTGTTTTAAAAAACTATTGTCTATTGGGAAGAAAAAACGCCCCAATAAAGGGGCGTTTTGTTATAATTCTATCGGAATCTGATTGTGAAATATATGTTGTTGTGAAATAATATACTTTGTTGGGACATCGTCTTAATTTTCAGCTCCATGATAATTAGCACCCCAAGTTAAAAAGCAGTTGCAATTTTCTTCAGGACAGATTATCCAACCATCGGTGGGAGCATTTGTTCCATTATTCGTATACCCGCGGAGCTCATGCTTGTCAAAGTCGTGACCACAACAATGACATTCTTTGATGTCTTTTTTTTCATTGGATTCAACTAAACGTTGCGTTTTTTCTATAAGCTCAGAGTGACGTTTATGGTAGTCGGTGTCATTTGTAGGACGGTTTCCGAATTCAAAGTAAATTGAACGATTGACTCCTTTCAACTCACTTATATTATCAAATTCATTACTTAAAAAACGGTGAATTTCATAACAAGTTCCGTTTCCTATAACAGTATCTAATTGTTCTATATCAGAAAAATAGATCTCAATGAACCAAGATTGATATAAGTTTGGATTATAATAGAGGGAGTATTCAGACGCCTTTGGATCATACTCAGAAAAAGAATAAAACATTCGCCCTATCGCTTCTTCAATCCTATCTGCTATTACTTCATTTTGACTCATTAAAACGTGTTTTTTTAATATTTGCCAACTAATGAATAAAGTTACCCATTTATTTCCACAAAAAAACGCCCCAATCAAGGGGCGTTTCGTTATAATTCTATCGGAATCTGATTATGAATCAAATCTCCAAAGGTTTCTCTTTTTCGTATTAAATGAGCCTTCCCTTTATACCAGAGTACTTCGGGTGGGCGGAATCGGCTGTTGTAATTACTCGCCATCGTAAAACAATAGGCTCCCGCATTGCTAAAGGCCAATATATCGCCTTCAGTGATCTCCGCAATACGGCGGTTATTGGCAAAGGTGTCGGTTTCACAAATATAACCCACCACACTATAGAAACGTTCCCGTCCTTCAGGATTGCTTATGTTGTGAATCTCATGCTGACTGCCATACAACATAGGTCGTATTAGATGATTAAAGCCACTATCTACTTGCGCAAAAACCGTGGAGGTGGTTTGTTTCACCACATTCACTTCTACTAAGAATTTTCCGGCGTCACTTACCAAAAACTTACCAGGCTCAAAGGCCAAGGTTAATTCTTTGCCGTAGGTTTCCGAAAACTCATTGAAACGCTTGGAGAGCTTTTTCCCCATTTCTTCAACATTGGTTTCAATGTCACCTTCTTTATAAGGCACCTTGAAACCACTTCCGAAGTCAATAAATTCCAGCGCATCAAAATGTTCGGCAGCGCTAAACAATATTTCCGAAGCATATAAGAACACCTCTATGTCCAAAATATCACTTCCAGTATGCATGTGGATTCCATTGATGGTCATCTTAGTATTTTCCACAATGCGTTTGATATGCGGAAGTTGATGGATGGATATCCCAAACTTACTGTCGATATGTCCTACAGAGATGTTGGTGTTACCACCCGCCATCACATGGGGATTGATACGAATGCACACTGGTACCTCAGGGTGCCTGGTTCCAAATTGTTCCAAAATGGATAGGTTGTCAATATTTATTTGTACACCCAGTTCGGCTACGGCTTCTATTTCCTGAAGCGAAACTCCATTGGGTGTGAATATAATTCGATGCGGTTCAAAACCAGCGGTAATCCCTAGTTGTACCTCTTGAATAGACACCGTGTCAAGTCCAGCACCCATCTTATTCATGAGTTGTAACACTGCAACATTGTTCAACGCTTTAACAGCATAGTTAAAGCGCACCCGTTTGACCTTCTTGAACGCATTGGTTAAGCGTTTATACTGAGATTCGATTTTCTCGGCATCATACACATACACAGGACTTCCAAATTCCTGTGCTACTGCTAATAGGTCTTGGTCTGTCATGACTAAAGGGTTTATATTAAACGGTTAAAATTAAGGCGGTAAAAGTAATAGGTAATTGGATAAGTTATGTGAAAAAAAGATTAAAAGTTTATCACTTTTGTTTTCTGAAATACGATCGATAAAACAGCATCGAAAAATATTAGTGCAATCGACAGACATTTGTTATTTTTGTCGCTCCATAAATAAGGAAACACCGTATTATGAATCTACACGAATATCAAGGAAAAGAAATGCTCCAGAGCTTTGGAGTGAATATACAACGCGGTATTGTAGCGCAAACTCCAGAAGAGGCAGTAGCAGCAGCCAAAAAACTAACGGAAGATACGGGCACAGGTTGGCACGTGATCAAGGCGCAGGTACATGCGGGTGGCCGCGGAAAAGGGGGCGGTGTAAAACTGGCCAAGAGTCTAGAGGAGGTACGTGAGTTATCTAGTCAGATTATTGGAATGAACCTTATTACGCCACAAACTAGTGCCGAAGGCAAAAAAGTACATCAGGTACTTATCGCAGAGGATGTCTATTATCCAGGCGACAATGAACCTGAAGAATATTATATGAGTGTGTTGCTAAATCGCGCTACCGGAAAGAATATGATTATGTATTCTACAGAAGGAGGTATGGATATTGAAGCGGTTGCAGAAGAAACACCACATCTTATCTTTAACGAAGAGGTTGACCCTGCTACGGGACTGCTTCCTTTTCAAGCGCGTAGAATTGCGTTTAATCTAGGACTTAGCGGAAAGGCTTTTAAGGAAATGACTCGATTTGTGAGCGCCTTATATACGGCCTATATCAAATCGGATTCTTCATTGTTTGAGATCAACCCAGTATTAAAAACAAGCGACGATCGTGTGATCGCAGTGGACTCTAAAGTTACTTTGGATGATAATGCTTTGTTTCGTCATAAAGACCTCGCCGAACTTCGCGATATTCGTGAGGAGAACGCTACAGAGGTTGAGGCTAAGGCGGTTGGATTGAGTTATGTTGATCTAGATGGAAATGTAGGTTGCATGGTAAACGGTGCTGGACTGGCCATGGCCACCATGGATCTAATCAAGCAAGCCGGTGGTGAACCAGCTAACTTTTTGGACGTAGGAGGTACAGCAGATGCAGAACGTGTGGAGATTGCTTTTAATTTGATTTTAAAAGATCCTAATGTAAAAGCCATTCTAGTAAATATCTTTGGAGGTATTGTACGTTGTGATCGTGTGGCACAAGGAATTGTGGATGCCTATAAAAACATGGGAACTATCAATGTGCCTATTATTGTGCGGTTGCAAGGAACCAATGCCGATATTGCTAAAGACCTAATCGACAATAGTGGATTAGATGTGCAGAGCGCTATTGAGTTTCAAGAGGCAGCAGATAAGGTGCAGGCGGTATTGTCTTAAGAACAATCTAAATAGAATCACAAAATCCTGAAGAAATTCAGGATTTTTTTTGTTTTTATTGGGGGGTTGCGTTAATAAACAGTTAAAAATGAAAACTTAGAGTAACATTTGTCTGGGTTAGGGTGTCTATTAGGTAATTAATTTATTCATCAATCAATTTAAACAAACAGTTATGAGAAAGTTAAAAGTAATTATGGTAGCCTCTGTGCTATTAGTGGGAACTGTTTTATCCGCAGCAACCGAACCAGTTAAAACAATCAACAACCCTTCTTCTGATGAGATAGGAACCTTATTGGAGAACCCAGAGTTTATTGTAAAAAATGAAGTGTCCGCTTATGTGACATTTATGTTAAATAGTGAAAGAGAAATTGTAGTGCTTTCTGTGAAGACGGAAAATGAAGAAGTTGAGAAGTTTGTAAAAAGACGTCTTAACTATCAGAAAGTGGGAGCAACTTTAGAACAAGGAAAGGAATATAAAGTGCCTATCCGAATTGTTTCTGAAAGTTAACCCTTTGTTAAGAAGGCAAAAAATCCCGGGTTTGATTCCCCGGGATTTTTTTTGTCCCTAATTTTTAATTTTCATTCTTTTCGCTTAGTATTGCGGTATGGATGCATCTCACAACAAATCACTTATTAGCGACCTTATTGTACTAGCGCAAGCAGATGATAAGGTAACCGAATCTGAATATCATTTTATCCTGCGTCTTGCCATGAGAATGCAGCTTACCAAAACCGATGTGGATCGTCTGTTTAAAGATCCATTGCCCTCAAAGCCCATCTTTAGCGAAATAGAACGCATTACCCACTTTCACAAATTGGTCCTTTTAATGAATGTAGACCGGGAGGCGCATCAAAATGAAGTGGCTACTATTAGAAACTTTGGATTAAAAATGGGGATTCGTCCGGGTGTGATTGATCAAATTCTTTTACGCATGGACGATTACGAAGATCGGGTGATTCCAGCCCAGGAATTGATCGCTATTTTTCAGGCATATTACAATTAGTACGCTCACCTTATTGACAAAACGGCAGCTGTTTTATGTAAAAAACCGACAAAATGACGGTTATTTTAGTTTGGAATTCTATTTGCAATACACAAGCAAATAAATGTTTAATTCTATATACTAAAAAATTATGAAAACAGTTAAAAGTAATAACGTATGGTTCCCGTCTTTATGGAACGAATTTTTCCAAGAAAATAGACTGGATGTTCCTAACGCTGAGAGATATAACGTTCCGGCCGTAAATATTAAAGAAAATTTTACGAACTTTGTCATTGAACTTGCAGTACCGGGTTATAAGAAAGAAAATTTTGCTATTGAAGTTGAGGAAAATGTGTTGAAAGTTTCTTCCGAATTATCGACTACTAAGGAAGAAGAAAGTTCAAAATTTACCCGCAAAGAATTTAATTATAACGGATTTAAAAGAACATTTAAGCTATCTGAAGCGGTGGTCGTAGATGACATAAACGCTGTGTACGAAGATGGGATTTTACATATCACGTTGCCAAAGAAAGAAGAAGAGAAAGTATCTAAGAAAATGGTTGAGATTTCATAATTGAGATTAATTTTGGTTAGTTAGTTGAAAATGACCGCGCGCTACTCAATCGGCGTGCGGTTCCTTTTTGTGCTATATTGAAAGTGAGCTAAGCAAATTTAACTAGCGTTTCCGCCGTTTTCCCCCCGTTCCAGATAATTGACTATCCACAAACGAACTATTGTCAGAAGATTCCAAACTAGATTTTAGCGTTTCCAATTCGGTAGCGGTTAGATCACGCCATTTTCCAACTGGCAAATTCCCTAATTCAATATTCATAAGTCGGTTGCGTTGCAAGGACACAACATCGTAACCCAAATATTCACACATTCTTCGAATTTGTCTATTCAATCCTTGAACAAGGATTATCTTAAATACAAATCTACTGATGCGTTCTACCTTACATTTTTTAGTGATGGTATCTAAAATAGGAATCCCGTTCCCCATTCTTTTTATAAAATCTGAAGTTACGGGTCTACTTAGTTTGACAATGTATTCTTTTTCGTGCTTGTTTCCAGCCCGTAATATTTTATTGACAATGTCTCCGTCATTGGTCATTAATAATAACCCTTCACTGGGTTTGTCTAACCGCCCAACGTGAAAAATGCGTTCCTTGTGATTAATGAAATCCACTACATTACCTTCAATATTTCGATCTGTAGTGCAGGTAATACCAATGGGCTTATTTAGTACAATATATACCAGACTTTCTTTTTGAGTCAAGGGACTTCCGTTGACTAGAATTTCATCTCCAGGCATTGCGCGATCTCCTAAGGATGCTTGATTGCCATTTACTGTGACTCGACCCTGTTCAATAAGTGTGTCAGCCTCCCTTCTGGAACAGAATCCGCTATCACTTATGGCTTTATTAAGTCGGGTAGAATCTGGATGATGCATTAAATATTCGGGTTACTTTTTACAGATTTTTCCATCGATGACTATTTCTTCCCCATAAACCACGATGGTCGATTTATAAAAGAAACAATTCCTTTCAATTTTCACCATTTGAATCAGAGCTCCGCCTACTTCATTGATAAATTTTTCGGTTTCAGATAAATCCGCTCTGTTAGGATCAAAAGTAAGTCGGTAATTACAGTTATCGATCCATTCAATATCTATATAAACATTCTCTCCTTCTGGTGATGAAACATACTCTATTTGTAATTCACCATCCCTATAGACATCATATCTTTTAATTTCTGCTTCCTGATTCTCTATGTAAAAGTTTCCTTTTTTAAAATCCCTACACTTCAAATTTTGACCAAAGACAAAATTACCTGATAGTAGGATGAATATGCCGATAACGAATTGCTTCATTGAGTATCTCTTAAAAGTTATACTTCCTCCAACTTTTTTTGAAGGCTTTTTATTTTATCACGCAATTTTGCTGCCATAATGAAATCCAACTCTTTGGCGGACCCTTCCATGGCTTTTCTTGTTTCCCTAATTCGCTTTTCTAATTGCGGTCTGGACAGATATTCTGCTTCGGTCTCAGCGGCGAGGCTTTCGGCCGTATCAAAGGTATAAGATTCTTGCTTAGCTTTTGTTAAAGCATTGTCCAATGTTTTCTTAATGGCTGTCGGAGTAATATTATGTTTTTGATTATACTCCAGCTGTTTTTCTCTCCTGTAAGTAGTGGCATCGATCGTTTTTTGCATGCTATTGGTGATTTTATCAGCATACATTATTGCAGTCCCATTTAAGTGACGCGCAGCCCGTCCTATAGTTTGCGTGAGTGAACGTGCGCTGCGCAAAAACCCTTCCTTATCAGCATCCAAAATGGCCACCAATGATACTTCAGGAAGATCAAGACCCTCTCGTAGTAAGTTCACACCTACCAAGACATCAAACAATCCCAATCTTAGATCCTGCATGATCTCCACTCGCTCCAATGTATCTACATCACTATGAATATAACGACATCGTATTTGAACCCGAGTTAGGTATTTGGTAAGCTCTTCGGCCATACGTTTGGTTAAGGTGGTTACCAAAACACGTTCGTCTTTTTCAATCCGAAGGTGAATTTCCTCTAATAAATCATCAATTTGATTCAGACTGGGCCGAACTTCTATGACTGGATCTAATAAACCAGTTGGCCGTATTATCTGTTCTACATATACACCGTCTGTTTTTTCCAACTCATAATCCGCAGGAGTTGCACTTACATAGATTACCTGATTCTGAAGCAATTCAAATTCTTCAAATTTTAAGGGTCTGTTGTCCATGGCTGCCGGTAACCTAAAACCATATTCAACCAAGTTTTCTTTTCGGGAGCGGTCACCGCCGTACATTGCCGATACCTGTGGTATTGATACGTGACTTTCATCCACAATCATTAAAAAATCATCCGGGAAATAATCTAAGAGGCAGAACGGTCTTGTTCCGGGCAACCTACGGTCAAGGTATCTTGAATAATTTTCGATCCCACTGCAATACCCTAGCTCGCGAATCATCTCAAGGTCAAAATTGGTGCGTTCCTCGAGGCGTTTGGCTTCCAAATGCTTCCCAACCTCCTTAAAATAATCAATTTGCTTGACCAGATCGTCTTGAATATTCTTGATTGCACCTTGAAGGACATCTGGAGAGGTAACAAACATATTTGCCGGATATATGGTCAACCGATCGTATTTTTCGATGACTTCGTTAGTGAGCGGATCAAATGCTTCAATATCTTCGATTTCATCTCCAAAAAAATGAATCCTAAATGCGTGATCGGCATAGCTGGGGTAAACATCTAAGGTGTCTCCTTTTATTCGGAAGCGGCCACGATTAAACTCCAACTCTGTACGCGAGTATAAACTATGCACTAATTGATGAAGTAGTTTGGTACGAGAAATAACCTGCCCTGACTCTATCTTAATAACACTCTTCTGAAATTCAACAGGGTTTCCAATACCGTATAGGCAAGATACCGAAGCGACTACAATAACATCACGTCTTCCTGAGAGTAATGATGAGGTTGCACTCAAACGAAGTTTTTCTATTTCTTCATTGATGGAAAGATCCTTTTCAATATAGGTTCCGCTGGACGGTAGATAGGCTTCTGGTTGATAATAATCATAATACGAAACAAAATATTCTACGGCGTTGTTTGGGAAGAAGGTTTTAAATTCAGTATACAATTGCGCCGCTAAGGTCTTATTATGAGCCAAAACTAAGGTTGGACGTTGCACCTCTTCTATGACATTAGCAACAGTAAAGGTTTTACCACTTCCAGTAACTCCAAGGAGTGTCTGGTATTGTTCATTGGTATTGAGACCACCCACCAATGATTTAATGGCTTGGGGTTGATCTCCAGTAGGTGTAAAATCTGAAACAATATTGAATTTCATAGCGCAGTCATCCAATGACGGACAAATTTAACGAAATTCAACCCATTAAAAGTAAGCCTTGATCCCTTTTTACTCCTTTTTTACGCGTACGAGAAATACACCCGCCGCGACAATCCAAGCCACCGACCCAAAAATGAACAGTCGGAACCCATGCAGGTCAACAAAAACGAACCCTATGACCCACATTGCCATTGCCAATACAGATAGGAGCCCACCTAACCATCCCAACCAAATAGGAAAGGCCTTTGTTTTGAGAATTGCTATCGACCATAACAGGACCGATATACACATGGCGCCCATAAAAATATAATCAAAGGCGTGATTTAAAGCGCCATTAAAATATAAAATGGGTCTTATGGTGTCCAGTACTTCAGGAGAAGCCTCTGCATAACGACTTACAAATTCTGTGAGTACAAGTCCGTTTAACGCAGCGGCAATCATAACAGCCACCAGTCCAAAGGTCATAAATGAAAAGGCCGTTCTTGAAAAGAAAGGAGCTCCATCCAATCGTTTTGTAATTCCCCAAAAGCCAACCCACGTAAAAGGAATAGATACCAGTGCAATGGAATGGGCAATCATGCCCATGGTCCGAACACGAAGTATTTGCTCGAAACTTCCTCCTACAGGATGTAATACCATGGTAATAAACATTAAAAATGAACCGATTAGGAGAGCGACTCCTGCTGCTTTCTGAAATTGAGTTTTCATCTATATAAAATATTTGATATGTGTTGTATTGCTGAAGGACAAAGATACTAATGCATGGATCTGAGCTCACTTGATCCAAATCAATAAATAAGAACGGATTATATTTTTCGGCGAACTCTGCTGAGTGTTTCGGGAGTCATTCCCAAATAAGAGGCAATATATTTTAAGGGAAATGTTTTGACCAATACCGGATGTTCATCCAGCAATCTGCGGTATTTTTGTTCAGGGGAAAGGGTATGATTGCCTTGAAAAGGACTATAAAGACTAGTTTCCAGAATTCGGCCCAGTGAAAAATAGGATTGGGATTCACCTATTAATTCATGAATATCACAGAGTGCCATTTCAAAGACTTCGGAATCTTCATACGCCTGAATGTTGTTTATAGAGGGTTTTTGAGACGTAAAACTTTGATGATCTAATATCCAATCATCTTGAGTATATAGTTTTACCACAAGCTCATTGCCATCTTCGTTAGTGCAAAAATGTCTGAAGCTGCCTTTTTTCAGAAAATAAAAAGAATTACAGACCTCTCCTTCTTTCAGTAAAAAAGAATTTTTGGATACAGGCTTATTTATTAACCTTCCTGTAAAATTAGTAATCTCATCATCAGAGAAGTTTCCGTACTGTCGAAGAGAATGGACAATCTGTTGGTACATGGAAACGAAGGTATAAAATCTTTACAATCTACAAATGAATTATAATTTAGTAGCTATGACCTCCACCATAAGGGGACAACATAAGGTAGTTTCTGGTGCTTCTTCTAGTGCATCCATTTCTGCCAAGGCAATTGTAGCTTCTTCCTGAGTAAGTGCTCCCATAGCTACTAGTCTAGGAAAATAACTATGAAAAAATGTTTTGGGCCATTGCCAATTTAGATCTGAAGGAGTTGCCAATTTTGACATTAACCGAACCTGCGTTACCTCCATTCCCATTGATGCCAATATAAAAGGAAGTTTTCGGCCTATATCTATTTCTCCTTCTGAATCTTTAAAACTTTGAAGTGCAGCTGCTATGGCTTTGGATAGTCCAGGTTTTTTGGGCTCTGTTTGGAGCGTGGACCAATCATAATATTCATGAATAACCATCTTGCCACCTGGTTTAAGAGCATCCCGTACCTTTTTTAAGGCATGTTCTGGATTGGGAAGCCAAGCTAATGCCCAGCGACAATACATACCATCTACACTTTCGGCTGGAAGCGACATAGTATCAAAATCACTTTGAATGGCTTCAATATTTAATTGATATTGAGAGGTGATCTGTTGTAAAAACGTGATAAAAGATTCTGATTTATCCACTCCAATCACTTTGCCTTGTGTTCCTGCTATAAAAGCCATTTCTTTGGTGCAAAACCCAGGCCCACAGCCTAAATCTAATAGGGTTTGTCCCGCATTGAATTGTGCGGTGTCCCATCCTTTATGCGCTTCATCCGCCCATACCTGATGTTGAATACCTAGTCGATGTAATTCTTGAGTGTCAGTACCTAAAATGTACGCATTGGATTCTTTCATTGTATAAAAATAGGAAAAAATGGAACGAAAAGTAATCGATATTTTTTTGAATAGTTAGGCGGAATTTGGTCACATTGAGATATTAATTTTCTAATTACATATGTCACAACACTTTTTGCATTCGTATAGGATATATGTAGTCTCGGGTTCGGTACATTTTCAGAAGAAATGTTCTCCAACAAATACATTATTAATAATTCACATATACAAACCCTAGAAAGGGTTTGGGGTACTCAGGGTCATTAAGCTCTAGGACGTAATAATAAGTACCTGTAGGGACAGGGTTGCCCGTAAACAGAAGTCCAGTATTGGTTATACAATCCCAAAAACCATCGTTGTTTCCTCCTTCATAAATAAGGTTTCCTTGGCGACTATAAATTTTTAAATTGAAATCAATAAAAATGTCCAAGAGTCCACTAATCTCAAAAACATCATTGATTCCATCATTGTTTGGTGATACACCGTCTGGGATAAAAGGCACACAGTTTTCCGTAGTTAATAAGAAAGAAGCCGTGGTAAAACATATTTCATTCTCCAAACGTACATAAATGGTTTGGGGATCTATGGAGTTTTGATATTGCTCGGGATCACTGATGGGGTTGGTGTTAGTATTTGCGTTCTCGGGAGTGGTATAAAAAGTAATGATATCGTTAGGGTTCGTTGAAATGAGTTCATTTTGAACTGTAAGATCAAACGTCGCCATGTCGAAACCTTCATCACATTCCAAAAGATCAGGGAGTGGTGCAATTGGAGGAATGCTAACGAACATGACCATTATGTCAAACGTATTGTTAGATTCATCCAGTTCTTCTATAAAACCCGTACCCGTTCCATCATCATCAACAACAGCGAGAAGGACAAAATTATCTGGAATGTCATCAGACAGAACGATATCGATAACCCCCGCTTCACTGCCTCCAATGGAAATGTCAAATTGTGTTTGGGTTTGGGCAATTAACGAATTGTCAATATAAAATGCAATGTTTGTTCCGGCAGGTAGAATACCAGTTCCAATGATGTTGTATACCGTATATTCTATGGTCGAAATTCTGCCTCTACATGCATTGAGATCATTATCTATAGAAATGGTGGCATCGGGTAAGGGGCAGTCAATGACTTCAATCATAAAACTATCCACGGCAAAACACTCTCCATTATCTACTCTCACATAGATGGCCTCAGGATTGGTGACATTTATATAAGCTTCTGGATCAGAAATGGGGTTTACATTATTTTGTGCGTCATCATCGCTGATGTGATAAGAAATGGTATTGGCTGGATCTATTTGGGTGGTGGAAGTCGTTAGGTCGAATGTTTCAATGCCAACAATATCACATTGTTCTTGATCTATTAAACCAACGATTTCTGGGAAAACAAGCAAGTGTACATCAAGGGTTACATTGTTATTGTCTTCGTTCAATTCGTTAATAGTGCTATTTCCTGCACCATCATCATCCACTTCGGCGCGTAAAATAAAGTCCTGAGGGATAGACTCCGGAACAGTTACGGTTATGTTTCCGTCTTCAGATCCATCAATAGGTAACTCCATAGTGGTAACTGCCTGTCCAATAAGGGTTGTATTGGCATAGAAGGCGATGGGTGCTCCAGCGGGGAGCGAAGCGGTACTATTTACATTAAATACCGTATAATCTATTTCTAAATCTCGGTTTCCACATTCTGTACCTCCATCTACATTAGCAAAATCGATAGTGGCATCTGGAAGCTCTGTATTAAGAACTGTAATTATATTATTGACCATTACTAAATCTTGTCCAGATGTCAACTGTATCACCGCATTAGTATCTCCAGGACTGATATTATTTTCAATACTATAAAAGTCGATATCCATGTTGTACAGCTGATCTGAACCCGTGAAACTATTGGTTCCGTTAAATGCATTATTAACAGGATTTAGAGGTGGGTTTCCGATGAGATTTCCGTTAACGCTCAGGGTTTCGGTGACCGCTAGATTTACATCTCCTTCCCAGGCAAGAAAACCAATCTTGGCGCCAATATTGTCCAAAACATCGAGGTTGTCTAGCGTAATTGTAAGGGTGGGATTTGCTCCCGAAACGGTTTCAAGACCATCAAAAACATTGATTTGATTTAACGGAAGTGTATTGTCCTCATAAATGACCGTAACTGCCCAACCTCCGAAGTTGGTGGCATTACCTCCATTGGATGCACAATACGGCTGTATGGCATCTAACAGGTCGAGATCAGACAAGGTGTAGTTACCATTTCCATTGGTTGCGAGGATATCTGTGATATCTGCATAGGCAGCGAAGTACTCAAAGTTAACACCGCCGTTCACAAATATGAAACTAAATTCTCGTTCCGAAGAAATCTGATTTCCATTGAATGTTACATCAAAATCTCCAGAACCAGATCCCGCCCAATAGAGTAGGGCAGATACAATCTGTTGGCCAGGTTGCAAGGTATATTCTGCGCTACTCTCTGTGAGGATAGTACAGGTTCCATTGTTACCTCCGTTTTCTTCGGTATTAAGTGTGTTCCCAAAAGACAAGTAATCATATCGTCCATTATATTGTTGGAACAACTCGATTTGTTGGGCCATCAATAGTGAAGGGAATACCAGTAGAAGAATTACATAGCAATTTTTTAAAATCTTCATTCTACGTGATTGTATTGTATGCTAAATATACATAATATTTAGTTGAACCAATCAGGTAGTAGTAATGGCAGAGCTATTCTTACAGATCTCGTTTTTTAAGAATGGCAAGGGATCCATAAATAAACAGAAAGGTCCATGCCAATACGATCAATACTGAATACCAATGAACATCATAACTTTTAGTAAACTCTTCGCCCAATTGACTGGCTGCAGATTGAACCGCTCCAAATCGACTAAAAGGCTCTATGATCAGGTTTTCCATGGATTCCAACGGGAAGAACATCATTACCTTATCAGCAATATCAGTTCCTCTAAAGAACTCCCATTTAAGCAACCCATACAGGACGCTTTCAATGATGAACCAGATTAGTAAAAACCCTAACGCAAAGGCGGAACGCTTTACCAAAATTCCTAAGAACATACAAAATGAGAAGAAACCAACTAGTTTAATAAAATAGGCTAGAATGTATTCCATATCACTAAATATGATCCCTATTTCTTTATAGTCTGAGAAGCTTAATCCCAAAATCATAGAAACAATGAACAAAAAGAGTGTTGAAATAGCGGCAAAACCTACCACCGTGATAAACTTGGAAAGAATAAATTCTTTTTTACTTAAACCATCAATTAAATTTTGCTTTAGCGTACGATAACTATATTCATTAGCCATCATTGATACAATGACAATGGCAAGGAATAGTTTTAGCATAGCCGCTACCCAGGAGTTGAAATGCCAGATAAATGGGAAGTTAAAAATCCCTTGATCGGCTACCCTAAATTTTACATCGCCAAAGTTAAACTCGATCGATGCAATTAATGCGATGAATGTGATCAATATAAAATATACTATAGAAATTATCTTAGCAGATTTATTATATCGAAGTTTTTGAATTTCTATATTGAGTAATCGAAGCATGGTTGTTAGTTTAGGTTTTTGGTGATTTCTAAGAATTGTTCTTCAAGACTTTCTTTTCGTTTCACCAAATGTGACAAGATAATTCCCTTATCAAATAATAGTTTGTTTAGTTCAGCAGCATCCATAGGTTTTGTCAAGTATGCGACTAAAGATTCTCCTTCCATTTTCACCTTACTTAAGCCAGAGATCTGTGTTAATGCGGCTTCCAAGGCGTCCATATTTTCACTTCGTAACGTAAAGAAACCATGACTCGTAATCATGCCATCTACCGTACCGGTATATAAACTTGACCCTTTTCGTAAGATTACCACATGAGTACATACTTTTTCTACTTCATCCAAGAGGTGTGAAGCCAGAAGTATGGTGGTTCCTTCGGAAGCAATTTTTTTAATAATTTCTCGAATTTGATGAATTCCCTGTGGATCTAATCCATTGGTGGGTTCATCTAGAATAAGAATTTGTGGGTCATTAAGTAAGGCAGAGGCAATGGCCAAACGCTGCTTCATCCCAAGAGAAAACGTTTTGAATTTACTGTCCTTTCGCTCCGCAAGCCCTACAGTTTCTAACTTCTCCAACACCTTTTCTGTAGGTACTCCTTTGATCTTACAGACCAATTCAAGGTTTTGGGTCGCCGTCATATACGGGTAGAAGTTGGGACGTTCAATAATGGCTCCAACTTTTTTAAGAGCATCGTGTGTGGTGTGTTTTCCATCAAACCAATGAAAGTTTCCTTCGGTTCGATTAACAACATTTAAGACGATTCCTAAGGTGGTGGATTTCCCACTTCCATTAGGGCCTAAAATTCCATAGACATTGCCTTTTTCAATTGTAAATGACAAATCATTTACCGCGACAATAGGTCCGAATTTTTTAGTAAGATTGTTTATAGTGAGTATCGGTTGCACAGAATCAATTTTGGTGATTAGATGGAAATATGACGAGCTATCAGAGAAAATGTTACAATTTTGAAAATATGTTAGCATATAAATATTGCTAAACAAGACTTTATATTGAGTGATGATTAGATCAAGCTTCACTTCAGCCAATCCAACACAATGTACTAAATGTAATGGTTAAACGATATGTATGATGTATTAAAGCCTAGTTTAAGACTTCTGCTCTTGATTGAAATAAACAAGGTAATAATACATTTGTTTTTCTTCGTCCCAACCTTTTTCCACAAACTTATCGGCGCTTTCTGGATTTATAAAATCCAATTTGATTTGTATGTTGGTATCCAGTTGGATCACATTTTTTATTTTTTTACGAGCGTCTGTTACCGCTGTATTTGCAATAGGGAAAGAAGTTAAATCTTCGATTCTGTACTTAGGCGCCTTTTCGGTTTTGTAATGACGAAACTCTGGCACTAGAT
>Ga0316205_10001935_pt1 | contig 23434 bp, 18 predicted proteins | sample 3monthpyrite_MG_FD_204941 | JGI IMG/M metagenome (GOLD analysis project Ga0316205, IMG submission 204941) | Microbial mat bacterial communities from mineral coupon in-situ incubated in ocean water Damariscotta River, Maine, United States -... | ecosystem: Environmental > Aquatic > Marine >... | reverse complement strand
ATGGCGCAACTCGAAGTCAAAGACGGGCACGGCGGACTGATAATCCGCAACATGGGTAAAAGCTATAAAAAGCGGCCCGTGTTGCGCGATGTATCTCTGGAACTGCACCGCGGTGAAGTTGTGGCGCTCCTCGGGCCTAATGGTGCCGGGAAAACCACCTGTTTTTATTCTATCGCCGGACTGGTAAACCCCGACGCGGGCACCGTTGTCATTGACGGTATCAACATCACCTATTTGCCGATGTATCGCCGCGCAAAAATGGGAATTGGCTATTTGCCGCAAGAAGCCTCCATTTTTCGGGGCATGTCGGTAGAAGACAATATCCGCTCGATACTGGAGCTGAGCGTCAACGGGAGGCGGCAGCAGCAAAAGATGCTCGATGCGCTTTTGGCGGAGTTTTCAATCACACACCTGCGCCGTGCTTCGGCGCTCTCACTTTCGGGTGGCGAGCGACGGCGGGTAGAAATTGCCCGCTGTCTGGCCAGCCAGCCGAAATATGTGCTGTTTGACGAACCCTTCGCCGGGGTCGACCCGATTGCGGTGAACGAGATAAGAGATCTGGTTTCGCACCTAAAAGATCGCGGCATTGGTGTTTTGATAACCGATCATAATGTAAGAGAGACTCTAGAAATAGTTGATCGCGCCTATATTTTGCATGACGGCACTGTGCTGATGAGCGGCACACCTGAACAAGTGGTGCAAGATCGGCAGGTTCGGCAGGTATATCTGGGCGAAAAGTTCAGGATTTGACGCAGAGAGGCCTTTATGGGCATAGCGCAACGTATAGAGCTGAGACAGCAGCAAAAGATGGCGATCACGCCACGCTTGCAGCAGGCCATCTATGTGTTGCACCTCAATGCAGCCGAGCTGGAGGCCTATTTGGAGGCCGAAGCAGAAAAAAATCCGCTGTTGGAATTTCCGGTTTCCCGCTCCTGCAATGACGGATTGTCGGCACTCGATTTGATCGGAGCGCAAGAATCATCTCTTGAGTTCTTGTATGGGCAACTCGGATTGATGAACCTCTCGCCTCAAACCTTGGCACTTGCGCAGGCTCTGGTCGGAGAGCTGGACGAAGATGGCTATTTGCGCGCCCCTGTTTTTGAGCTGGCAGACCGGCTATCCGTCGATACATCTGCAATCGAGGCCGCGCTTGCTGCCGTTCAATCTTGCGAGCCTGCCGGCATTGGCGCACGAAGCGTCGCCGAATGTCTGGAGCTTCAGTTCAAAGCGCAAAACAGGCACGATCCGGTGGTTGCCACATTATTGCAAAACCTCGATCTCGTCGCCGCGGAAAACCTCGAGGCATTGGCGCGTCTGACCGGTGAATCTCCACACGCTGTTCATGAGATCATCACCGAGCTCAGATCCCTGAATCCGCGGCCCGGTGCCGGGCTTGGGCCGGACCCGGTGGTTGATATCGTGCCCGAGGTAGAAGTAAGACCCGGCGAAATGGGGATCTGGAATGTGGAGCTGATAGCGGAAGCCCTGCCACGCCTGCTGATTAATCAGAATTATGCGTCTGAAATCTCCAATGGCGGACGGGAAGCCAAAGAATTTGTCAGGGAAAACCTCGAAACAGCAAACTGGCTTATCAAGGCACTGGACCAGCGCGCGAACACCATTTTGAAGGTCGCCAGCGCGATTGTTGCACATCAGTTTGCCTGGTTTGAGAAAGGCGATATTGCCATGCGGCCACTGACGCTGGCAATGATCGGAGAAAAAATCGGGATGCACGAATCAACGGTCAGCAGGGTGACCGCGGGCAAATACCTGATCTGCCGTAGCGGAACTTTCGAATTGAAACATTTTTTTACCGCAAAAATCCCGGCGCTTGATAAAAATTCCGAGTTTTCTGCGCTTGGCATACGCTTGCGTATTAAACACCTAATCGCGCAAGAAAGCCATCGAAATGTCCTTTCAGACGACGGACTTGTAAATATTTTGCGAGAAAGCGGAGTAGATATTGCACGTCGCACCGTTGCGAAATATCGTGAGTCTATGGGGATCCAATCTTCTGTTATGCGCCGCAAAAAATTGGCGCCGCAGAGCGGTTGACTTTCGCGGAAAGCGCCCATAGGTTCTGCGCCCTGTAGAACCGATATTTTCAAAACCCCGGAAACCTTCCGGGCCCAAATCGGGGAGATGTTATGCAAATTCAAGTCAGCGGAAAACATATGGATGTGGGGGCTGCCCTCACCACCCATGTAAACGAGCATCTTTTGGCCACGGTCGGGAAGTATTTTGACCGTCCTGTCGAGGCGCACGTAACTTTTTCCAAAGATGGGCATGAGTTTGTGTCCGATGCCATGGTGCATCTTTCAACCGGAATGATCGCCAAAGCTTCCGGCCGTTCAGATGATGTGTATCCTTCTTTTGACTCCGCCCTGCACCGGCTGGAAAAACAGTTGCGCCGCTATAAACGCCGCCTGAAAGACCACCACAAGGACCGGATTGACCCGATTGAAACCATCGGCGCATCGTCCTTTGTGATCGAATCTCCAAAAGAAGACGAAGAGCCCGAAAACCTGCAGCCGCTGATCGTGGCTGAAATGGAAACCAAGGTTCAGACTCTTTCTGTTGGTGAAGCTGTGATGCAAATGGAATTAATGGGCGCCGAGATGCTCGTGTTCCGGAATGTGCAGCATGGTGGCGTCAACGTGGTCCACACGCGCGAAGATGGAAACATTGGCTGGATCGATCCTCGCGACGGCAAGTAACACACGTCCAAATATGACTAGAAAGTAGGGCCCGCTATGGAGCTTTCAAAATTTCTGTTGCCAGAGGCGATTGTGGCCAATGCCAAAGCCGGTAGCAAAAAACGCGTGCTACAAGACGCCGCGCAATTGGCAGGGCGGGTTTATAACCTTCCCGAGACCAAATTGCTGGCAGCCTTGCAAGCGCGCGAGCTCCTTGGCCCTACGGGCATGGGCAATGGGGTTGCGATTCCCCATGCCCGCCTTCCCGAAATCGAGCAAGTCTGTGGCGTTTTTATGCATCTGGAAACCGCTATTGATTTTAGCGCGGTTGACCGCCAACCGGTTGATCTTGTCTTTGTGCTGTTTGCCCCGGAAAGTGCCGTGACCGATCACCTCAAATCATTGGCGCGGGTATCTCGCACTTTGCGTAATGAGGCCACGTGCCAAAAGCTGCGGTCGACCAATGACCCGGTCGCTATTCATTCCATTTTGTTGGAAAACGAGCGCTCAAAAGCCGCTTAGGTCTTTATATTTAAATTCATCGTAATCCGGCGCATAGGCGGCCTGGGTCAGCGCCTCGATTTCCTGATCATATATCTCGGACAGCGCAAACGAATACGCGGTGTCCAATTCGTTTTTCCAGCCGGTAAACGGCTTAAAGCCGAGGCGGTTTTCCAAATAGGTCAGATCTGTGCTTAGGTCCTCGAATTTGAAAACCAAAACTTCCGGAAACAAAACCTGATAGCGACGAATGATTTCCGTTTGGTGCTGCCACTTGCCGTCCTGCCTGATCTTGGTTTCGTTGGCCAGATTTGCCGCTACAAACACTAAAAACAGCTTGAAGCTAATCCGGTGCTCGTCGGCCCCGTATCCGGCACTCACCAAATCGCGTGGCGGTTGGTCCGGTTTGATCTCACCGGCTGGCAGCATTAAGCCATACTGGTCCTCGAGTTCTTGCCTGATGCCGATATAAGCGCCCGATGTGGTTGCGAATATTTTTTGCATAAAGGCATTATAGGCGCGCACGACGGGGTGGCGCACCAGACTGAAAAAAACCGGCTCGCCATGACTTTTGCGCCATTCGGTATAGCCGTGGGCAGTATATCCGTTTTCCGTCACGCCGCTATCATGAAAAGCCAGCCACCGCCGGATGCCGGAATCCGGCACGGCGGGCATCGGGCCAAAGGCAAGTGGGTGCGTGTGGCTCAAATAGACCCGGGAGAGGTCGGTTCCCGTTTCTCTAATCGGCTTTAAGCTTGGGGGTGTTTGCTCCAGCATTTCAGCCATTCCCGGCGCATCTCTGGTTTCTTTGAAGTTCAAAATCTTGTCAGACAAGGCGCCCGGGTTTTGACGCTTTATCGGCTGCTTCAAGCTGGTTTTTCCGTTGCGATCACCTATAAAAGCAGCCAGCCGGTTGATAGCATCAACACCACCGAGCATTTCGTAGTCAATTTCAAAAAATGGCTGCTCACTCAAGCTGAGCGCTGCGGAAATATGACCATAAAACGCATTGCGCTCTTTCATATATATTTCGAAATCTTCTATATCGAAGGTGATCTGCTCAGCTTTGCGGTGCGCCGGGTCGCTTATCAGCCATTGGTTGGTTTTGAGCGCGATTTGAAGCGAAACATAGCTCTCGACCGGATCGCGAGACAAAATGATTTTGGCACAAAACGGATCATTTAGCGCTGTTTCGATAACATCCGGATTGTGGGTTTGAAAAATCCTGTAGCCCGCAATTTTTTCGGGTGTGGCATCTCGGATTGCATCAAGAAGAAGTTGCGGGTTTTTGTCGCGCTTTTCGCGATCAATGGAAAGGTATTCCTGACACCCCTGCTTACCGATAAAGAAACGGTGAAACAGCTCTCCATGGCAGACCAGACCTTCATATTGATTGAGATAAGTTTCGAGAAGATTCGACCCGCTGCGCATCGAGCCAAACATTGCAAAACTTGTAAAGGGCTGTTTTTTCATGTGTTCTGGCCTGTGAAAAGAAGGCTGGTCTCAAAATCTGTGTGCAGGTTTAATCCCGCATCTTTGAGGCGCTCGAAATAGTCTTCAATTCCATCATAGGGCAGGAAGGCCGGAATCTCCCGGTTTTCGCTTGAGCGCCGTGCACGAAGCGCAAGGATCAGATCTTCCAGCACAGCACCGGGCTGATTAAAAACTTCGGCAAGCGAAAAGATCTGGACATTGGCCTTCCCGGCCTCAAGCGCCTCAAGGTGCGCCTGTTCTTTAAGCATATGTGCCTGCACACGCGCGATGAGATCGGCCTTATCGTTTGATTTTTCGCGCAACAAATCAAGCAGCCATGCAGATCGAATATGAAATACCCGCGCATTTGGATCAAGCGAGATGAACTTGGCAAGGCTAGGGCTCACTTCGGGGTCAAAATTAAATATCGGTTCGTCATCGCTGTGATTCCATATGAAATTCAGCAAGAAGCCCTCCGCATTATAGTCTCTAATTCTACGGCTGCTGCCTATATTTCCTTTCAGCTTTCGGGTTGCCTCTTCAAATTGTTTTTTGTTTTTCGACCAGAGATTTTCGTGCAAAACCACGCCGGTATGTTTTTGCATCCACGGCGCTAAATTATTGAAAACACGGTCAAAACCGGTCAAAACTGTATAGGTGGTCGCGGTGTTGAGATCGGTTAGCCTAGGGGCACGGCCCTGCATAAAAAGCCCGTCGCGGCCTTTTAGCCAACGTGATTCAGCCTTTTCAAAACTGGCGTGAAAAGCGGCCGCGATCACCGGGTCTCGCGGCTTTGCCTGCCGCGTCTCACCCAGCAGCTTATCATAAAGCTCATTGGCGCCCTGCCATGTTTTCCGAATAAAAAAGCTGTCTAGGTGCTCTACAAAACGGGCGTGATCATCATAGAAAAGCATCGGTTTGCCATGGAAATCAAAGCGCGAATATGTGAGTGATCTGGACTTGATGCGCTTGCCATGCTTGCGCACCAAGGTCTGGAAATAAGATTCATCGGGAATCCAGCAGTGCTTAAAAAATGTCGCGTATTTCTCGCGGTCCGGATCATTGAGTATGGCTACCAGCGTGCGCTTTGTCAGCGCCCACCACTGAGAGCCGATATGCGGGGTTAGCCCTTCCGGCAGTTTTCGCTTGATGCCAAGCTTGCGTTGAAACCAGACATGCGCATCAAACAGGCGGCGATGTTTGATAAACGAAAACGGAAAATAGAGGCTGAAACGCTCGGCTTCCAGCCCGCCCTTTATCCAGTTTACACCGCCGACCAGCACGGATTCAATAAAATCGGTATCGTTGCGGCTTTTCAGAAAATCCAATAGCTCTGGCAGCGGCCGATTTGGCAGGCAAGACCCGGATAACTGGATTACATGGCTGATATCCGCATGGGATTTCACCAAAAGCTCCGCGGTGGCCAATTGGGCTTCAACCAATGAGAACCGGCCCCACTCACAATGGATCCGCGGTGTAAAATCCACCCCCTCCAACGGAGCAACCTTTTGATAAAAGGCGCTATATTCTGACTCTTTAACTTTTTCATCCACATGAATAGCCACTTTGCAGCCTGCGCTTTGCAAATGCACAACAAGCTGGGCTGCACGATCTAGCTCGTGGTGCACAAGGAGCGCCATCCCAACACTCATGCCCAGCCTCCGGTCGAGATAAGGCCAAGGCGCTCTAGTTGTTGCCAATCGACATACTCGGTGGATTGCGCGGACCACATTTGGGCCAGCGCCTCTGGGTTGTCACTATAGGCAAGATATTCGGCACTATTGGCATAATGCTCGCCGCGCTTTAGCTCTTCGCGGGCGCGATCAGCGATATCAGGCAAAAATTTGGTATGTAAAAGGGCCCCACAAATCTTCTCGCCGCCTTCACGTTCATAAGTTTGATTTAGGCTACGGGGCAAAAGCAGGTGGGTAGACGAAATATAGACATAGTGTTTGCGCCAGAAAACAAGCGGCGTTTTGTTGAGCGCAGGTGCTTTTGCAGGCGCGTTCGGAAAAAACAGGCGCTGGCGCGGGCCGCCTTGTATCCAGAGTTCAGTGAAACGGATGTTTCGGCGCTGGGTATAGTTGCCAGAGTCAAAATGCGTGAGCACTTCAAGCGGGTTTTGTCCCTCTGCACAAGGGGTTGGCGCTTTGGCATACATATCGATCAACATCGCCGAAAAGCTGCTGATCAGGCCAAGGTCGAGCCAGTCGGTAAGCGCCCGCAGGGGCCGGGTTTTGTGATGGGGGTAGATAAATAACTCATCTACATCAACCACCAGACACCAGTGTTTGTGCCCATAAGCGTTGAGCAGGTTATTTATCCACAACACCCCGAATTTTGAGCGCCGGTAGCTGGCTTTCGTATGCCATAGCGAAACATCCGGCTGCGCTTTGAGCAGTTCGGTTGTCCCATCTGTCGAGCCGTTATCAACAATGAAGAACTGATCAACGCCAAGGCTGCGATAATACTCAAGAAAATAAGGGAGGCGGGCGATTTCATTGCGCATAGTGGAAAAAAGGAAAATTCCGCCGGGTTTACGAGCCGCCTCACCAAGGGTCAGATTTGTCAGGTCTTTCTTTCTGACAATCGTGCGGACCTGCCACCTTTTCCGCAAAAGCCTTAACCGGTAATGTTGCAAAAGCTTTCTCATTCTTCGACCTTTTGCGCGTGTTGGGTATCAGCTTTATATAGCACCTCTTCTAGCTTGGCAAAATGATGATTCCATGTCGGAAAGCTGACATTATCCGGGATTTTTTCGCGTGGGGTTGTGGCAGATGCCAGAATCGCGGCTTTCCATGCCGCGTGATCATTTGGTGGTAGATAGGTGGGAAGATCTCCGGCGATTTCACGAAAACAGGGAAGATCGGAACAAATCACCGGCAAGCCCATCTGCAATGACTCTATTAGCGGATACCCGTAGCCTTCTGCAAAACTCGGGAATAGCAGCGCACGCGAAGCAGAAAGCCGCATGCCAAGTTTGGCATCATTTAACTTGTTATGCTCAAAAACAGTTTGCCCGATCATTGGGCTGGAATCGAGCGTAGAAAACACCGCTTCGTTTTGCCAGCCCCGCGCGCCTATAATATGGAGATGGCCGGAAATTTCTGGCCAGATATCCAATAATAACTGATGATTTTTGCGCGGTTCAATTGTGCCGAGAATAACAAATTCAGCCGGCACTGCCTGCGGCTTCTCCACTTGCATAGGGAGCGGGTCAACACCAAGAAGGTTCGTAAGAGACCCTACCCTTATTTCCCATTTCCTGAGCCAATCCGCGGTTCTTTCCGCTGTATCTGTTGAATTGTAGATCAGAGTATCGCAAGCGGCGGCAGTCGCTTTTAACTCGGACTCAAAACGGGCAGCGGTGTCGGGGCGGGTAAACTCGGGGTAATCCAGCGGGATAACATCATGGACCATTGCCAGCTTTTGCCCGGCACCGCCTTTGGAAACAGCCTGCCAAAAAGCGGCCTTCCTGTTTGAGTGTCCAACATTGAGATATGTAAACCCGTGCGGGAGATTATGGCGCAGCATTTTGGCAAGGCGCGGTCGTAGGCAGGTGGCTTGTGCCATGCGGCGCAGGGTCGATTCTGCCTGATTGACAGCTTTGGGCAGCTTGTGGCTGAACAATCGCGCAATCAGGTCGCTTTTTTGCCAATCTTCTGCACCGGTGATCATAGGCCAAATAGCCCGCATCGAGTCCTTGCTCAGCAAAGCATAGCCTTTGAGCACTTTTGAAAGGAACCAAACAGGCTCATCTATTTCAAGAAAACGCAGAATATAAGCCCGTTCAACCCGGTCAATCCCGGTCGGATGCGGGTAAGGCGCGCGAGATATGGTGCGGCTGATATCCAGCAATATGGCCGCCATTAGGACAAATTACTGTGCGGCGCGGGGCAGATGGGTGATCGACTCAAGATAGGCGCGCAATTCATCGTGTAGCTCTGCGCGGGCAAGGCCAAAAGCCACCGTTGCCTGAAGATAACCCGACTTGGAGCCACAATCAAAACGATCTCCCTCGAAACGATAACCGGTAACCGGAGTCCCGCCGCCAATTTGCGCGCATATGGCATCGGTTAGCTGCACCTCGCCTCCAGCGCCGGTTTTATGGCCGCTTAGCGCGGTAAATACATCGGGCCGCAAAATATACCGGCCGATCACAGCCAGATTCGATGGTGCAGATTCGGCGGTGGGCTTTTCCACCATGCCTTTCGCCGTTACCAGACGTTCGTTTGCGTGGCTCGGGTCAATGACACCGTATTTGGAAATCTGATCGGGCGACACTTCCATGGTCGCTACCATATTGCCGCCAACCTCTGCATAGGCCTCAACCATTTGGGAAAGACAGCCTTTGGGGCCGGCGATAACATCGTCAGGCAGCAAAACCGCAAAAGGCTCATCTTCTGAAACAAGGCGGCGCGCACACCACACGGCATGCCCAAGTCCAAGGGCCTCTCGCTGCCGGATATATGCAATTGCACCGCTTTCCATATCGGTCCGGCGCAATTCACCCAGCAACTTGGTTTTCCCTTTGGCCAAAAGCGATTCTTCCAGATGGGGCGCGCTGTCAAAATAGTCCTCCAACGCTGATTTCCCGCGCGCGGTCACAAAGATAAAATCAGTGATTCCGGCATCACGGGCTTCATCAATAGCGTATTGGATCAATGGCTGATCAACGAGGGTCATTATTTCTTTTGGAATGGATTTTGTGGCTGGTAAAAACCGCGTTCCTAGCCCGGCTACCGGAAATATCGCTTTTGTGACTCTGTTTTTCATCAAAATTCCCAGCCCTTAAAAATGCGGCGCACCAACATTCTTAGTTTAAAACGAATCTACCACCAACCCATTAATACAGGACATAGCCGTATCATGCGGCGAAAATATGTCGGGCGCATCTGACTGTTGTGGATAAACCACATAATTCACCGGACGGATGCCGGATAGTCTTTTAACTTCGGAGTCGACCTTTTCCCGCAGGTTAACAGCACGGATAAGTGGCTCGTGCCGGCCCGACTTTCCCATTTGCCCGCCGGATTGCACCCAATACCCTTTTTCCGCAAACCCGACCTGCATATAGGCCGCCGAGCGTGAAAGCGTGAGCGCTGTCACCATAACACCTGCCTTCGAAAGCGTCGCTGCGAGTGCTTTTTGCCATTTTCGATCGGACTTTCGGCCCACAAGCATGACATGCCGATGCTTTGTCATCGTGAATACGGGCGAAGATTCCACATCGGGCCTCGGCTGATTTGGCTCAAGGGAAATCTGCATTTTCAGGCCTGCTTCATGCCCTTTGTCTAAACTTAGCATCAGGGTCTTTAGGCAAGCAGGCTCCATCAAGCCAGCCAACATTTGCTTTTCCAACCGGCTGAATTGCAACGCCCTAAACGCGCTCAACGCCCTGCCCAACGCTTGTTCCGGCGCGTGTTTTCGGCCAAAATAGGCTTGGCTTTTGCCGTGTGGCGCAAGTGTTTTTGGAACCCGGTTTTGCTGGCGATAGGGGCCGGCAGCAAAGCCATGGTGAACCTGTGCGCGCGGAACAATTGCCAGCTTCCAGCCAGCCAGAGACAAGCGCAACGAAATATCGCTATCATCCAGAAAATAGGCAAATGCCGGGTCAAATCCGCCAATTTGCCGCAGGGCGGAGGCGCGAAAGGCGCAATTGGTGCCGATCATCACAGGCGCCCGGTCTTGGGACGGCGCAAAAATAGTCGGTTCGGCCCTTGGTGCAATATCAAGCGGGTGCGCTACACCCAGCCTGTCTGTCTCAACGGCGCCCCATTGCAGGGAAATGCCGTTTCGCCCGCGGGTAAAGCCACCTGCCGCACCAATTTCCGGATCAGAAAACGGAGCAAGAAGGCGTCGAAGCCAGCTTGGATCCGGCAGAGCATCATCATCACAAAACGCAATATAACGGCCCTTTGCGGCATCAAGCCCAACATTTCGGGCCACCGATATATTGGCTTCATTACAATCAAATAGCCTGAGCGGCTCCGGGTATTGCGCGTTTTCAAGCGCGGCCGGTGTATTGGTGACAACGATCACCTCAAAGCCGGAAATATCCTGAAACCGCAGGCTGGCCAGCATTTTACGCAGATCAGAAGGCCGATCACGGCTCACAACGATAACGCTGATATCTGGCGGGCTGCCCATCTAGGCCTCTTTAAGCTGAACCCCCGGACTGAGGGCAATGAAAAACGGATTTTCATAAATTGGTTTACCATAGGTAAGCGGCGTGTGGTCATCAAATCTCACCACCTGGCCTCCGGCGCCAAGCAATACAGCGTGGCCCGCGGCTGTATCCCACTCCATTGTGCGGCCAAGGCGCGGATAAAGATCAGCCTCGCCAGCGGCGACGAGGCAAAATTTAAGCGACGAGCCGGCCGCAGCAGAATCCGCGACCTTATACTTGTTAATGTATGCGTCTGTTGCTGCATCACGATGGGATTTCGAGGCCACAACGATAAGGGCTTCATTATCCGGCGCTGACACATGCAGGGGTTTGAGCGAACCGTCCAGGCTTTCTTCCACGGTTTGCCCACTGGCATCGGTATAAAACAGACGTTTTTTTGCCGGAGCAAACACAACTCCGAGCGTCGGTGTGCCGTTTTCAATCAAGGCAATATTCACCGTAAAATCACCGCGGCGGTGCACAAATTCTTTTGTGCCGTCAAGAGGATCAACGATGAAAAACCGATCCGCTTTCACCGTGTGGCTCTCTGATTGCTCTTCCGTCACCAATGCGATTTCAGGGCAAGCGGCACGAAGGCCAGCCGAGATTAGCGCGTCAGCGGCCTCATCTGCTTCGGTCACCGGCGAATCGTCAGATTTTGAACGCACGTCGAAATCATCCTTGGCATAAATTTCCATGATTTTGTCACCAGCTTGCAGCGCAAGCCTGCGGAAAAGCTGAACTATTTGAGAATTTTCCATGGTTATTGCCCCGCATGTATAGTTGTTGCGCCCTTGTTATGGACATATGAACCAATTCTCGGCAAGGTGAATTTGCACCATTTTATCAAATATCCGGAATATTGAGGCCATGGCACCAATCACGCAAACACGATCAATAGTTTGGGCCGCGCTCGAATTTATTGCCCTGATTTTTCACTGCGTCGTGCGCGAAGTGCGGATGCAAAGCGGTAGTGCAACATTGGGGATCCTGAAAGAGGTAACTACAATTGGTTTGTTTATGCTGTTTTTCTATATGCTGTCCGTATTTATGGGAAGAGGTGCCGCAATTCGTGGTGATCTAATGATGTTTTTGCTTACGGGAGTGGCTCTCTTTCTGATTCACATCAAAGCGATAGCATCTACCCAATCAGCTTCAAATGCCACTTCTGCCGAAATGCAACATGCGCCTATGACAGTTATCCTTTCCATTTTGGCCAAGGCGTTCGGCGGTCTTTACTTGCAAGTTGTTGCGGTATCGATTGTGGTGGCAGTTTTGTGGATTTTCGGAACAGACTTTTCAATTCAAAGCCCGAAGAAACTGGTGTTGCCGGTTTTTTTCACTTGGGCTAGCGGAATATCTGTCGGGCTGGTTATTATGATGCTTATGCCTGTCATTCCGGGAATTATGAAGCCTTTCTCACAATTATACCGGCGCGCCCAAATGATAACTTCTGGCAAATTCCTGCCGGCTGCCTATATGCCGGGTGCCCTGATCGGATACTTTGACTGGAATCCTCTTTTTCATACGATTGATCAGGCGCGCCTCGCTACTTTTGTGAATTATAATCGCGAAGTCAGCAGTATGAGCTATCCGATCTGGTTTACCGTAGTTGCGCTTCTGATCGGCCTCATGGGTGAGTTCTGGTCACGCAAAAACCTTTCAAAATCCAAACATGGCAATCAATGATGAAAAAACCACACAAAAGTCCTGTCGCGCTTCAAACCATTGCCATGCCCGCTGATACAAACGTAAATGGCGATATTTTTGGCGGCTGGCTGATGGCACAGATGGACCTTGGCGCTTCGGTGCCTGCGCGAACTCGCGCGAAAGGGCGGGTGGCTACAGTTGCTGTGGAGGCAATGACCTTTCATAAGCCTGTGCTGGTTGGTGACCTCGTGTCCATCCATGCCGATATCCTGAAAGAAGGCCATACTTCCCTCCATGTCGGCGTTGAGGTCTGGGTTACGCGGCAGCCTTCGGGGGAGCATAAAAAAGTAACAGAAGCGCGGTTTATATTTGTGGCTGTTGATTCCGAAGGAAAAAAACGCGCACTACCGTAAAGCCAAGCGTTCTGAATCGCTTGTGGCAAAATATTACTTGAATTTTCTGTCAAAAAACATCAATAACCTGCCCGCGTGGAGCTTGCAGGCCTTCTCTTGCACTCCTATATACCGTTCAAAGAAATGGGATGGGGCGTCGGGGCCGAAATACCGGACCGCTGCTCCACAATCGCCACAAGAAAGGGCATTATATGTCAAAAGTTATCGGAATTGACCTCGGGACCACAAACTCCTGCGTTGCCATCATGGATGGTTCACAGCCAAAAGTTATCGAAAATTCGGAAGGGGCGCGCACTACGCCTTCCATCGTCGGCTTTACCGACGATGAGCGCCTTGTTGGCCAAGCCGCAAAGCGCCAAGCTGTCACCAACCCGCACAACACTTTGTTTGCCATCAAGCGCCTGATTGGCCGCCGTGCCAATGATCCTTTGGTCGAAAAAGACAAGGAAATGGTGGCTTATGATATCGTTGAAGGCCCCGGCGGCGATGCCTGGGTAAAAGTAAACGACGAAAAATTCAGCCCAAGCCAAGTGTCGGCCTTCATTTTGCAGAAAATGAAAGAAACCGCTGAGAGCTATTTGGGCGAAACCGTAACGCAGGCGGTTATCACCGTTCCGGCCTATTTTAACGACGCCCAGCGCCAAGCCACCAAAGACGCCGGTAAAATTGCCGGCCTTGAAGTGCTGCGCATTATCAACGAGCCAACAGCGGCTGCGCTGGCCTATGGCCTTGATAAAGAAACCAGCAAAACCATCGCGGTTTATGACCTCGGCGGCGGGACGTTTGACGTATCCATTCTGGAAATTGACGACGGGTTGTTTGAAGTGAAATCCACCAACGGAGACACCTTCCTTGGCGGGGAAGACTTTGACATGCGCATCGTGGATTACCTTGCTACCCAGTTCAAAAAAGACAACGGTGTGGATTTGAAGGGCGACAAGATGGCGCTGCAGCGGCTGAAAGAAGCTGCTGAAAAAGCCAAAATCGAGCTTTCTTCGGCCACGCAGACCGAAATCAACATGCCGTTCATTACGATGGACCCGAAAACCAGCCAGCCTTTGCACCTTGTGGTCAAGCTGACCCGCGCCAAGCTGGAATCGCTGGTGGCTGATCTGATCAAAGCCTCGATGAAGCCTTGCGCCGCCGCGTTGAAAGACGCTGGCCTTGCTAAAGGTGACATTGACGAAGTGGTTTTGGTTGGCGGGATGACCCGTATGCCGAAAGTGATGGAAGAAGTAACCAAATTCTTTGGCAAAGAGCCGCATAAGGGTGTGAACCCTGATGAAGTGGTGGCGCTTGGCGCGGCCATTCAGGCCGGTGTGCTTCAGGGTGACGTGAAAGATGTGGTTTTGCTCGACGTTACGCCTCTTTCCCTCGGGATCGAGACTTTGGGCGGCGTGTTTACCCGCTTGATCGACCGGAACACCACTATTCCGACCAAGAAGTCGCAAGTGTTCTCTACCGCTGAAGACAACCAAAACGCAGTGACCATTCGGGTATTTCAGGGTGAGCGCGAAATGGCAGCGGATAACAAAATCCTCGGCCAGTTTAACCTGGAGGAAATCCCGCCCGCGCCGCGTGGCTTGCCGCAAATCGAGGTCACGTTTGACATCGACGCCAACGGTATTGTGTCGGTTTCGGCCAAAGATAAGGGCACCAATAAAGAGCAGAAAATCACTATCCAGGCCTCTGGCGGGCTAAGCGATGATGATATTGACGCCATGGTGAAAGAAGCTGAAGACAACGCCGAGGCTGATAAAGAGAAGCGCGAGCTGATCGAAGCGCGGAACCAGGCCGAAAGCCTGATCCACTCGACCGAGAAATCACTTGAGGAGCACAGCGACAAGGTTGACCCAACTACGGTTGAAGTCATTGAAATGTCGGCCAAAAACCTCAAAGAAACCTTGGAAGACGAGAACGCTGACGCTGAGTCGATCAAAACCCGCACGCAGGACCTGACGGAAGCTGCAATGAAGCTGGGCGAAGCGATCTATAAAGCCGAAGCTGAATCGGCTGAGGCTGGCGCTGATACAACCGGTGAAGCCGCTGGTGACGACGATGTTGTCGATGCGGATTTTGAAGACCTCGACGAGGAAGATAAATCTTAATCCGACCGGATAGAAGAAACGGCCCGCCCCACTCGGGCGGGCCGTTTTGTATTCAAAAGGGGGCATCATAAATGGCAAAGCGTTGTTATTATGATATCATAGGAGCTGAAAAATCAGCGTCCGTATCAGAACTCAAGGTTGCATACCGCCGTAAGGTGAAAGAACTGCACCCTGACCAAAACCGCGACAAACCAGACGCCGAATCCCAGTTCAAAGAAGTGAACGAGGCTTACGACATTCTGAAAGACCCGGAGAAAAAAGCAGCTTATGACCGCTTTGGTCATGCGGCGTTTGAAGGTGGCACTGGCGCATCTGCAGGCCAAGGAGGCGGTGGGAATCCGTTTGGCGGTGGCGGCGGGTTTTCCGACATTTTTGAAGACCTGTTTGGCGGTTTTGGCGGCGGCGGCCAGCGCGGCGGTGGCCAGCGCGCTACCCGTGGGCAGGATCTCCGCTACAATCTCCGCGTTTCCCTCGAGGAGGCCTTCCACGGCAAAAAAACCGAAATTGTCGTCCCGTCTTCGCTGGCCTGTGAAGCTTGCTCTGGCACAGGTGCCGATGGCGGTGCCGAGCCGGAAAACTGCCCGACATGTGCCGGGATGGGTAAAGTGCGGGCCCAACAAGGGTTTTTCACCGTTGAGCGCACCTGCCCGAGCTGCCACGGCCGCGGCCAGATCATTAAAAACCCATGCGGTTCATGCGCCGGGGCTGGCCGGGTTCAGAAAGACCGCTCGTTGAGCGTCAATATCCCCGCCGGTGTTGAAACCGGCACGCGCATCCGCCTGACCGGCGAAGGCGAAGCGGGCTTGCGCGGCGGGCCATCGGGGGATCTATATATCTTTATCGAGCTGCAGGAGCACTCGATTTTCCAGCGCGACGGGGTCAATCTGTTTTGCTCAATCCCGATCTCGATGACCACAGCCGCGCTTGGTGGCGAGATGGAAGCGCCAACCATCGATGGCGGCCGCTCCAAGGTGAGAGTGCCGGCTGGCGTGCAATCCGGCAAACAGCTAAGGCTGCGCGGCAAAGGCATGCCGGCGCTACGCGGATCGGGCATGGGGGATCTTTACATCGAGCTGGAAGCGGAAACACCAACCAACCTTACCAGCCGCCAAAAAGAGCTGTTGCGCGAATTTGAGGCTGAAAGCAAAGACAACAACCCCGCAGGACACGACTTTTTTAGCCGGGTTAAGAATTTTTGGGAGGGGATGACCGGATAAATCTGGTTACTTCGTCCATCAACGGGATCGCTTCGGCGGTCCCTTTTTTTGTGATCTGTATGGCAGCGGCAGCGGCGGCCACGCGCAGGGCTTCTTGCGGGGCTTTGCCTGCATCAATTTGCGCCATGAAATAACCGGTAAAAGTATCGCCGGCACCGGTGGTATCTACTGGCGTGACCGGAAAAACCGGCTGGGTAAAGCGGTTAGCCCCATCCCGATAGGTGATCCCGCCCGCGCCGCGGGTCACCAACAGTTTCTCAACCGGAAACTCGTCTTCTGACACGCCAAGCACCGCACTAACCATCGCAGCCTCTCCTTCATTTACTGAAAGCAGGTCCACGTGCGGCAGCATAGCCTGCACCTTTGCGGCATCAAAAGGCGCGGCCACAAAGGCGACCTTTAGCCCCTTGGCCTGTGCCAATTTGGCGGCAAATGGGCCGTTGCTGACCTCATTTTGCAGCAATAACCAATCACCCGCGTTGGCACTGGCTAATGCGGCGCTGATCTGGCCCTCACCGAGCAAAACATTTGCGCCATCATATAACACAATGCAGTTTTCGCCGCTTTTATCCACATTAATAATCGCGTGGCCGGTCGGGCTTTGCAAAACAGCAACCGACGTTACATCAGCCCCTGCCCTGGCTAAAGCTTTCTTCGCCCAGTGCGCGTCTTCTCCGATCGCGCCAATATGTGATACTTTGCCGCCAGCCCGTGCTATTGCAACCGACTGATTTGCCCCTTTTCCACCCAAGCCTTTGGAATAGCTATCACTTAAAAGCGTTTCGCCCGGCGCAGGAAAGTGCTGAACCCGATAAATATGGTCAATATTAATCGAGCCGAGGTTATAGATCATCTAGCCAACCTTACAGGCAGCCATCACCGCCATATGCAAAATATCGGTCACTGTGCTGGTGGTTGAGCCCAGCTTAACCTGCTTATCAATGCCGGTAAGGATTGGGCCAATCACGGTTGCGCCCGCCATTTCCTGCATCAGCTTCACCGAGATCGAAGCCGAGTGCCGCGCCGGCACAACAAGGATATTTGCAGGGCCCGAAAGACGGCAAAACGGATAGTTCTTCATAACTTCAGCGTTGAGCGCAACGTCGACGGTCATTTCGCCGTCATATTCAAAATCCACACCCCGTTTATCAAGCTCACCTGCGGCTTGGGCCATTTTTTCGGCGCGCTCCGAGATCGGATAGCCAAAGTTCGAGAAGCTGGCAAAGGCCACGCGCGGCTCCAAGCCGAGGCTGCGGGCCACCTCGGCCGCGCGTTCGGCAATATCGGCCAAATCCTGTGTTTCGGGCCATTCATGCACCAGCGTATCGGCAATCAGCACCATTTTTCCGCGGTTAATTACCGCCGTAATGCCCACAGCCCCGTCACCCGGTTGCGCGTCAAACACATGGTTGATCAAAGCAAGCACTTGTGAAGATTTTCGGGTCACACCTGTTATCACACCATCGGCCCCACCATGGGCAAGCAGTAAAGAGGCAAACACGTGCCGGTCCCGGCTGGCCAATTGATGACAATCCCGCTGATCAAACCCGCGCCGCTGAAGGCGGCTATAGAGCATGTCGGTCATTTCTTTAAGATTATCAACAAGGCCCGCGTTGATCACTTCGATTTCGCTAATTGCCTCTGACATGCCTGCATCATCAAGAAACTGTTGCACTTGCGGCACCCGGCCAACAACCACAGCCTGCCCCAAACCCGAGCGCACATAAGCCACAGCCGCGCGCACCACGCGCTCGTCATCTCCTTCGGCAAACACTATTCGCGCCTGCTCCCGCTTGGCGCGCTGATATAGCGAGCGCAAGATAGACGAGGTCGGATCTAGGCGATCGCGCAGGGTGTTTTCATAGGCTTCCATGTCAATGATCGGGCGACGGGCGCAGCCGGTATCCATTCCGGCCTTGGCCACAGCAGGCGGAATCACGTGAATGAGGCGGGGGTCAAAAGGGGTCGGAATTATGTAATCCCGCCCGAAGGTCAGTTTATGGCCATAGGCCATTGCCACTTCATCGGGCACATCTTCCCGCGCGAGCTGGGCCAGCGCCTCGGCGCAGGCTATTTTCATCTCGTCGTTGATCGAGCTGGCATGAATATCGAGCGCCCCACGAAACAAGTAGGGGAACCCGAGCACATTGTTGACCTGATTTGGATAATCAGAGCGGCCTGTCGCGACAATCGCATCAGAGCGCACCGCGTGCGCCTCTTCGGGGGTGATCTCCGGATCAGGGTTTGCCATTGCAAAAATAACCGGATCAGGCGCCATCGATATAACCATATCCTGCGTTACCGCACCCTTGGCCGAAACCCCTAGAAACACATTTGCGCCCTGCATAGCCTCTTCAAGCGTGCGCAATTCGGTGTTAGCGGCATGCGCAGATTTCCACTGGTTCATCCCTTCGGTGCGGCCCTGATAGATGACACCTTTTGTATCACAAACTATGCAATTATCGTGTTGCGCACCCATAGATTTAAGTAATTCAATACAGGCGATGCCCGCGGCGCCCGCACCGTTTAACACGATACGGCAATCCTCGATCTTTTTACCGGAGATATACAACGCGTTGATTAATCCTGCTGCACAGATCACTGCGGTGCCATGCTGATCATCATGGAAAACCGGAATATCCATGACTTCTTTTAGCCGCTGCTCGATGATAAAGCATTCCGGCGCTTTGATATCTTCAAGGTTAATCCCGCCAAAAGCCGGCCCCATCAATTTTACCGCATTGATGAATTCATCCGGATCTTCGGTATCAAGTTCGATATCAATCGCATTTACGTCGGCAAAACGCTTGAAAAGCACTGCTTTTCCTTCCATCACCGGCTTTGACGCCAGTGCGCCCAGGTTCCCCAAGCCCAAAATCGCCGTTCCGTTCGATATCACCGCGACCATGTTGCCTTTTGAAGTATAGTCATAGGCCAGTGCCGCATTGTCTGCTATGGCCTGCACCGGCACAGCCACACCGGGCGAATAAGCCAGCGAGAGATCACGCTGGGTGGTCATTTCTGTGCTGGCGATCACTTCAATTTTACCGGGCGTAGGCTCCAAATGATAGGCCAGCGCCTCTTCATCGGTGACTTTGGTCTTATCGGACATTTTATTTCTCTTTTCAGGATCTACTTTTCGTTTATTACAATTTCATAGTAGTTTACGCAATGATATTTCTATACCTTCGCGCGATATTTCTTGCTTCCCCGCAGCCGCGCGCCTGTGTAGGTTTGGCAAAAATAGAGGACACCCCGTGGTAAAACCGAACACAACTCCAATGATGGCGCAATATCTGGGCATTAAGGCCAGATATCCGGATGCGCTGCTGTTTTACCGGATGGGAGATTTTTATGAATTGTTTTTTGAGGACGCCAAAGAGGCTTCAGCGGCGCTGGATATCGCGCTAACCAAACGCGGCAAGCACGAGGGAGAGGATATCGCCATGTGCGGTGTGCCGCATCACGCTTCTGAGGGGTATTTGCTGACCTTGATTCGCAAAGGGTTTCGCGTCGCGGTTTGTGAGCAGCTGGAATCCCCGACCGAAGCCAAAAAGCGTGGTTATAAGGCCGTTGTCAAGCGTGACGTGGTGCGGCTGGTAACACCTGGAACCCTGACAGAAGACAGCTTGCTGGAAGCGCGCGCGCATAACTATCTGGTTTCGCTCGCTGAATTACGAGGCACTTTCGGAGTATCTTGGCTGGATGTGTCGACCGGAACATTTCGCGTGAGCGAAGTCAGCGCTTTGGCACTTGAGCCGCTTTTGGCGCGTTTAGCCCCGGGAGAGCTTCTGATCTCACAGAATATCTCCGAAACTATTCGCGAGAAGCTCGCGCAAAACGATCACCCGCTTACCCCTTTGGCAGCTTCGGTATTTGATAGCGAAGCTGCCAAAGGGCGCTTGGGGAAGCTCTTTGAAGTGTCTTCTCTTGATGGATTTGGCCAGTTTACGCGCGCTGAGCTCGCGGCCATGGGCGCGGTAGTTGATTATCTCGAATTAACCCAATGCGGAAAGATGCCGCTCCTTCAGCCCCCGGTGCAGGAAAAGCCGGGCAGCCGGATGCAGATAGATGCCTCCACACGCCGGAATCTCGAATTGGTGCGAAATCTTTCCGGTGGGCGCAGCGGCGCTTTGCTTACGGTTGTTGACCGGACCATGACCGGCGGCGGTGCCCGCCTTTTGGAAAGCCGGTTAACAAGCCCCTCAAATGATTTGCCCGCCATTACCTATCGGCTGGATATGGTGCAGGGGTTTGTTGAAGATCAAGTTTCATGCAGCGATATCCGCACGCGCTTGTCACAAGTGCCCGATATGGAGCGCAGCCTCTCACGGCTTTCACTTGAGCGCGGTGGGCCGCGAGATTTGGCAGCGGTGCGCACTGCGCTTGAACAGGCAGCGGCAATTTCAGCTGATTTCTCGCGTGAAGCGATGCCGGAAGGCACAGCAAATGCACTGACCCTTATGCAAGGGCATGATGCGCTCATTGCCTTGCTCGAAAAAGCGCTAATCGCTTCACCACCATTGCTGGCGCGTGATGGTGGTTTTGTTGCCGAACACTTTGTGGAAGAGCTCGATCACATGCGCAAATTGCGCGACGAAGGGCGTAGTGTGATCGCGGCTATGCAGGCCGGATTTGCCCAGAAAACCGGAATTAGCGCTTTGAAAGTAAAGCATAATAACGTTCTTGGTTATTTCATAGAAACTCCCGCAACCCATGCCGAAAAAATGCTGGCTCCACCGCATTCAGATACATTTATCCACCGACAGACCACGGCAAATGCGGTGCGTTTTACCACTGTGGAATTGTCCGAAATGGAGACCAAAATCCTGAATGCGGGTGGGCGGGCGCTCCAAATTGAAAAGCAGGTATTTGAGGAGCTTCGGGGCGCAATATTGGCCGAAGCGCCGATGCTTTCCGATGTGGCGCGTGCTCTGGCCGAGATCGACCTTGGCACCGCGCTCGCGGCATTGGCTGTCGAGGAAAACTGGGTGCGGCCAAAGCTTGACGGCTCGCGAGCGTTCGAGATTGAAGCAGGCAGGCATCCGGTGGTAGAGGCCGCTTTAAAGAGCAGCGGAAAGCCATTTATTGCCAACCATTGCGATTTAAGCGCAGATAAAAAACCGATTTGGCTGCTGACCGGGCCAAATATGGCCGGTAAATCCACGTTTCTGAGGCAAAACGCGATCATTGCGATATTAGCTCAAATGGGCGCCTATGTGCCCGCAGACTCAGCGCAGATCGGACTGGTGGACCAGCTATTTAGCCGCGTTGGCGCCGCTGATGATCTGGCACGCGGGCAATCGACATTTATGGTCGAAATGGTTGAAACCGCCGCGATTCTGAACCAGGCCGGGGGCCGCGCATTGGTTATTCTGGATGAAATCGGCCGCGGGACAGCCACCTATGACGGGCTTTCTATTGCATGGGCAACCCTTGAAAGCCTGCATGAAGTAAACACCTGTCGCGCCCTTTTTGCAACGCATTATCATGAGCTTACAGCGCTATCAGAAAACCTTTCCGGATTACATAACGCCACGGTTTCTGTGAAAGAATGGAAGGGAGACGTAATTTTTTTGCATGAGGTCGTCGCTGGCGCAGCTGACCGCTCATACGGTGTGCAGGTGGCCAAGCTGGCAGGGCTGCCCAAAGCCGTGATTTCCCGCGCACGGGCGGTTTTGAATATGCTGGAGAAACGCGAGCGCGAAAGCGCGGGACAAGCGATTATTGACGACTTGCCGCTATTTGGCGCCATTCAACCCGCTCAAGCGCAGGTTTCCGAAGTCGAAACGCTGCTCGCTGATATCTCGCCCGATGAACTGTCACCGCGCGAGGCATTGGCTTTAATCTATGACCTAAAAACGCGGCTTTAGGCCTCAGATTCTGATTCTGGCTCGGCTTGTTTAACCGGGTCGGTATTAGAAGAAACCCCAACCTGTGCAGCGCGAATTAAGCGACCAGCGATGGTAAACCCCGACGCCATGGTTTGGATAACCGTGCCTTTGACCGTGTTTGGCACCGGCGCTTCAAACATCGCCTGATGCAATTTGGGGTCAAATTTCTCGCCTGCTGCCGGGTCAACTTTAACAATTTTGTGTTTTTCAAACACCGAAAGCAGCTCACGCTGGGTTAGTTCAAGCCCTTCTACCAGCGCTGTATTTTCGTCCCGCAGTTTTTGATCGATCGATTCAAGCGCGCGGCCCAGATTATCATGCACAGAAAGCAGATCCCGTGCCAGCTTGGTGCCACCATAGGCTTCGGCCTCGCGCCGGTCACGCTCACCACGCTTGCGCATATTTTCGGTTTCAGCCATTGCCCGCATCAGCCGGTCTTTGAGTTGACGGTTTTCGTCTTCCAGCTCCTCTACCGAAGCTGGCTCCATGTCGGCCAATTCTTGCGCCTCGATTTCAGCTTCGATGTCGTCCATATCGTCCAGTTCGGAAAAAGGGTTTTCGTGTTCAGTGCTCATCTCGTTTTACCTTTATCTTGGCGTGCTAGAGATCAACCGCCCCATCAATTGCGCGGTGTAATCCACAATCGGGACGATCCGTGCATAGTTAAGATGGGTTGGGCCGATAACCCCGACCGCGCCAACAATTTTTCGCTCATTGTTCATATAGGGAGAAACCACCAAAGAGGAACCCGAAAGTGAGAAAAGTTTGTTCTCCGCGCCAATAAAAACGCGAACCCCGTCGCCTTCTTCCGTCAAAGAGAGCAAATTCTCCAAATCCCGTTTGCGCTCGAGGTCATCAAACAGGTGTCGGATGCGATCGAGATCGGCCTCGTTGGCATTTTCATCAAGCAGATTCGCTCTTCCGCGAACAATGAGCCGCTCGGGTGCGCCTTCTGGCCCGTTGGCCCACATGGCCACACCCATTTCAATAAGCTTTTGAGACAAGACATTGAGTTCATTCTGATTATTGACGACTTCACGTGAAACAATTTGCCGGAACTCGTCAACAGTATGGCCTTCCATCACCGCGTTAAGAAAGTTTGCCGCCTCACGCATGGATGATGGAGTCATTCCCGCTGGCGGCGTAAATATCCGGTTTTCAACCTGGCCATCAGCCGTAACCAACACGACAAGCGCACGATCAGCGGCAAGCGACACAAACTCGATATGTTTGATCGCAGATTCGGTTTTTGGCGCAAGCACAAGACTGGCGCCATGGGTTAGCCCCGAAAGCATTTTTCCGGCACGGTCAAG
>Ga0316205_10001934_pt1 | contig 23440 bp, 23 predicted proteins | sample 3monthpyrite_MG_FD_204941 | JGI IMG/M metagenome (GOLD analysis project Ga0316205, IMG submission 204941) | Microbial mat bacterial communities from mineral coupon in-situ incubated in ocean water Damariscotta River, Maine, United States -... | ecosystem: Environmental > Aquatic > Marine >... | reverse complement strand
CCTATACAGCCCCGAAGCGCACCCTGTAAATGCAGTGTTACAAAGCTGGCCAGTTGTTCTTGTAGGGCCTCGGAATAGTTAACGGCTTTTATGCTGAGCGCTTTGTTGTTAACAAGACCGGATGCGATCGAATCTCTGGCAATTTGCAGACAGGTTTGCTGGTCTTCAGCAGAAAGATTAATGGAAGACATATGCGCCATAACCCACAACCCGACTTTTATCACCGGCAGTATCGCCGGAGTTTCTGAGATCAATAGTTTCTGCATGAAGGTTTTTGTGTGCAGCCACTGCAAGCATGCCATTCAATCCATTGCGCCCGCAGGCATCATCATAGCCAATTTGTTCTGGTTGCAGCTTTTCAATCGCTTCACTGGTTGAACGGTCAAGTTGCCGGGCTTCATTGTATTCATGGTAATGACTCAGATCGGTGCTGATAACAATAAGCGTGTGTTCATCTCCCCATAACTTCTCGATGACTTCTGCAACTTCTTCGGTGCTGGCATCACCTACAACAAGTGGGATCAGGCTAAAGTCATCTAAAACTTCCTGTAAAAAAGGCAGTTGTACCTCGAGGCTGTGTTCATCTTTATGCGCCTGGTCCGAGACAATGACCTGTGTCAGATTCGCAAGTTTGTTAATGGCATCGTGGTCGATGGGGATGTCACCAAGCGGGGTACTAAAAAATTCACTTTCCGGTACCGCCAGTCCTCTGAAAGCGACCCGATGTGAGGGGCCCAGCAACACGACTCGTTGAATGTTATGTTTGATGGGTATGAGGTGCTTGTAAGCAGATGCGGCCACCGGGCCGGAAAAAATATAGCCGGCATGTGGTACGACAAGGGCTTTTGGTATGGTTTCAGGGGGACTCGCCTGATCCAGATAAGCGTGAATATCTTGCTTCAGTGTAGAAGCGCTTAACGGATAAAACATACCAGCGACGGCGGGTGGTCTGGTGTTATGCATGTTAACGTTCCTCAAATACACTGGTGAATTCAGGTCTTCAGTGTTTCTTGATCTATTACAATAATAAGGACATTTTAACTACTTGCAATAGGGTTATTGTGTCACCATTTATTAGGTAATGTTTTGTAGAAGGTATCGCTATGTCAGATTCTTCAGTTGTTAAAACCAGATACTGGCACCTGTTGGATGATGGCAGGGTGCAATGTGATCTTTGTCCGCGTGAATGCAAGCTGCATGAAGGTCAGCAAGGCTTATGTTTTGTTCGTGCGAACCAGAAAAGTGAGTTGGTGCTGACAACGTATGGGCGATCAAGTGGTTTTTGTATCGACCCGATTGAAAAAAAACCGCTTAATCATTTTTTACCCGGCACACCGGTGTTCTCATTTGGTACGGCGGGCTGCAATCTGGCCTGTAAATTTTGTCAGAACTGGGATATCAGTAAATCACGAGAAATGGATACTTTGGCTGATGCGGCAACGCCCGAAATGATTGCGGCAACTGCCGAGCAATATGGCTGCCGCAGTGTGGCGTTTACTTATAATGACCCGGTTATTTTTCATGAATACGCGATTGATGTGGCTAAGGCTTGTCGCGAAAAAGATATTAAAACCGTTGCCGTAACGGCAGGTTATGTCAGTCCGGATCCACGGGCTGAATTTTATCAGGTTATGGATGCAGCCAATGTCGATTTAAAAGCGTTCACTGACAGGTTTTATCACAAAATAACTGGCGGGCATTTAGAACCGGTGCTGGATACACTGAAATACATTAAACATGAAACCAATTGCTGGCTGGAAACAACAACACTGATCATTCCCGGTGAAAATGATTCTGAAAAAGAACTGACTGAAATGTGTGAGTGGGTGGTTGAAAATCTCGGGCCGGATATGCCCATGCATTTCAGTGCATTTCACCCCGATTTCAAAATGAGGGATAAATCATCAACATCGCCATCAACGCTGACGATGGCCAGAGACATCGCCATGAAAGCCGGTGTTCGTTATGCCTATGTTGGTAATGTGCATGACCGGGATGCAGACAGTACCTGGTGTCATCAGTGTGGTGAATTGTTGATTGAGCGTGACTGGTATGAGCTGGGAAAATGGAATATTAATTCAGAAGGGGCCTGTCAATCTTGTGGTACTAAAGTAGCCGGCGTTTTTGAAAAGCAGGCGGGTGACTGGGGGGCTAAGCGCTTGCCTGTGAGAATGAGTTCGTTTGGTGAGGTATAGTGAGCTTTTTGTCAGAAACTGCTGTCATATCAGGGGTGGTTACGCAATAGCGTGTATAATGCCGCGGTCAGTCTAGTGTGCTTTATTGGGTGAGCTGGCGGTGGGTGTGGTCAGCTTCTGAATTGAGCAATAACCGAGAACGAGTAGAGAAATAAATTGTAATGGGTAATGAAGTTCGTTTTTTAAAACCATTTTTATGGTTTATTGGCAGTACGTTGCTATTTTTATTTTTGTCGCGTTTAGGTTTGTCGGTCTGGCAAAATGACCGTGTTGCACCTGTTGATGGTTATGTCTTTATTTTGTTGCAGGGTATGCGTTTTGATCTGGTGCTGCTTGGCCTGATTCTTTTTGTTCCATTGTCGCTTAGTCCGCTGCTGCTGGTTTTTAATAAAATACTGCCGGCATGGAAAATTTTCATTACCATTTTTCTGTCACTTTGTTTTCTTGCAATTGTTTTTGTTGAGTTATCCACCCCTTCGTTTATCAATCAGTACGATTTGCGTCCTAATCGTCTTTATATTGAGTACCTCAAATACCCGAAAGAGGTCATGTCCACCCTTTGGGAAGCGTATCGATTCCAGTTGATTTTCACCGTTGTATTTACATCACTTGCATTCAGGTGGCTTTATTCAAGAATAAAAAATTCGACACAAAACATTAAGAAAGTGAAGTGGTGGCGAGCTGTTATTTACAGTCCATTATTATTTCTGCTGGCCGTGCTTAGTGCGCGCTCAACGCTGGATCACCGCGCGGTCAACCCAAGTACAGTTGCATTTTCAAATGACGCAATGGTGAATACGCTACCATTGAGTTCAATGTATTCCGTGCTATATGCACTGACTGAAATGCTACGAGAAAATAAAGCCAATATTCAGTATGGTGAAATGTCAGATGACAATGTTATTGATATTGTAAAGCGTGAAATGAATGTCGCTGCCGACCGTTTTACAGCTGGCAAATATTCAACCCTGCATCAGCAGCAGGCTACAGTCAAAAGAGATAAACCACTTAATCTGGTGATCATTCTTGAAGAGAGTCTGGGGGCGGAATTTGTCGGCTCACTGGGCGGCCTGCCGTTAACACCAAACATTGATGGCTTTGCAGATCAGGGGCTCTGGTTTGAAAACATGTATGCCACAGGTACGCGATCTGTTCGCGGTATTGAAGCCGTTATTACTGGCTTCACACCGACACCATTGCGCAGCGTAGTGAAACTAAGCAAATCACAGACAAACTTTTTCACGCTGGCGCAGTTACTTAAAGCCAAAGGTTATGACACCAGTTTTATTTATGGTGGTGAGGCGCACTTCGATAACATGAGACGCTTTTTTGCGAATAATGGTTTTACGCATATTGTTGATGAAAACGATTTTAAGGACCCAATATTCTCTGGTTCATGGGGCGTGTCGGATGAGGATCTCTTTAATAAAGCTCACGAAAAGTTTTCTGCTTTCGAAAAAGATCAGTCTTTTTTCAGTTTAGTTTTTACTTCTACCAATCATTCACCGTTTGAGTTTCCGGATGGCAGAATAAAATTGTATGACGAAGAAAAACAAACAGTCAATAATGCGGTTAAATATGCCGATCATGCTGTCGGTGAATTTATTAAAAAAGCAAAGCAATCAGACTATTGGGAAAACACATTATTTTTAATCGTGGCTGATCATAACTCGCGTGTTTTTGGTGCTGAGCTTGTGCCCATTGATCGTTTTCATATTCCGGCGGTCATTCTGGGTGCCGATGTTAAACCCAGACGTTATCAGCGTCTGGCTAGTCAGATTGATTTGTTGCCGACATTGCTGTCCTTGATGGGGGTTGATGCAGAGCATCCGGCGATTGGTCGTGATTTAACTGTTTACGATAAACCGGGGCGTGCCATTATGCAGTTTGCCACCACTCAGGCTTATATGGAAGAAGATGGTAATGTGGTTGTCATGCAAAAGTTCAAAAAACCGACACAGTATTTTTATAATAAAAAGCATTTGCTATTGTCCGAGGAGCAAAGCCCTGAACTGATTGATAAGGCATTGGCTCACTCTATCTGGTCGCTGGATACATACCTGCAATCCCGCTATCAATTGCCGCAAGAATAAAGTTAGAAGGGTAAAAAGTCTAGGTATTGAGAAAATTGGCCCGTTTTTACACTTTTATCACGAATTTACCCTGAAAAGCGCTGTTAAACGGCCTTTATGACTCCCTTTAAGCGGCGAAATAAGTTATCCTTATCGGTCTCGGTTAATAAAACAGATAGTCTCTTGAGTAAAGGTACGCTTTATATAATCTCTGCCCCTTCTGGAGCAGGTAAAACCAGCTTGTTGCGTGAACTGTTGGCCGCTTCCGGTGAGGTCGTAATTTCAGTTTCGCACACCACAAGAGCGCCGCGCGATGGTGAAGTTGATGGCGTGCATTATCATTTCATTGATACCGATAGCTTTGAATTAATGACAGAAAAAGGCGAGTTTCTTGAGCACGCCAAAGTATTCGATAATTACTATGGTACCTCGCAAAAGCATGTTGAAGAATTGCTGCACAGTGGTAAGGATGTCATATTAGAAATTGACTGGCAGGGTGCCGCTCAGGTTCGAAAGCTGATTGCAGATAATGTGTCTATATTTATACTGCCACCCTCGAAAAAAGAGCTGCGTTCACGACTGGCTGGTCGCGGAACTGATAGTGAAGAAATTATTGATCGTCGTATGCGTGATGCAGAAAATGAAATGTCTCATTATGGCGAATTTGATTATTTGGTAGTGAATGATGATTTTAATATGGCACTTAGTGAGTTAAATGCCATACTGATTGCCAATCGCATGAACATATCAAAGCAAAGTGTACGGCTGAGTGCCTTGCTAAAAGATTTATTAAACTGACTGTAGCTGAAAGTTTACGTAAAGAATTTAAGTTAAATTAAGATTAAGATAGGATAAAGAATATGGCACGTTTAACAGTAGAAGATTGTCTTGATAATGTTGAAAACCGTTTCCAGCTGGTTTTAGTCGCTGCAAAACGCGCACGTCAGATTTCAATGGGCGGCGAACCAATGGTGTCTTTTGATAATGACAAGCCAACAGTTCTGGCACTACGTGAAATTTCAGAAGGTCTGGTTACAAACGAGATTCTGACTGAAGTAACTGCGATGGAACATGCAATGGAAACAACTGTCAGTGATGAGGAAGTTCCGGCTGCTGAATAAGTTGCGCTGTTTATTTAAGCCAATAGTCTGGTAGAAATATGTCTGAACACAGTTCGTTAGATATCGTTGATGAATCGGAGCTGGTAGCCGATGAAGAGCGTTATTTAATCAGCGATCTGTGTCTTGAGCTTGAACCGTATATGGATGAAGCTCAAATCAAAGACGTTTACAACGCCTATCTGTTTGGGGCTCATGCTCACGAAGGTCAGTATCGCATGACCGGCGAGCCCTATATTTATCACCCCATTGCCGTTGCCCGCATACTTGCAGAAATGCACGTCGATTCACGCACAATTGTTGCTGCAATATTGCATGACGTTATCGAAGATACGCCCAGCTCTAAAGAACAAATCGCTGAAATGTTTGGAGAAGATGTCGCCGAGCTGGTTGATGGTGTTTCTAAGCTGACAAAAATAGAAACCAAAGACAAGCACGAGCAGCAGGCAGAAAATATTCAAAAAGTTTTGCTGGCAATGGCGCGTGATATTCGCGTGATTATGATCAAGCTGGCGGATCGTTTGCATAATATGCGCACGCTGGGAGTCATGCGTCCGGATAAAAAACGTCGTATCGCCAAAGAAACACTGGAAATATATTCACCGATTGCACAGCGACTGGGTATCAATACATTGCGTGTTGAACTGGAAGACCTAGGCTTTCAGGCCATGTATCCGTATCGCTATGCAGTACTCAAACAGGCCGTCAATCAGGTCAGTGGTCATCGTAAAGAAATTATTCAGAAACTCGATAATGCAATCAAAAACCGTCTTGAAGAGCTGGATATTGATGGCATCGTGTTTACCCGTAAAAAACATTTGTACAGCCTGTACAAAAAAATGAAAACCAAACGGCTACCGTTCAAAAAAGTTTTTGATGTATATGCAATCCGTGTGGTGGTGCAGACAGTTGATAACTGTTACCGGGTTCTTGGTGTGGTGCACAATCTTTTCAAACCAATACCGGGTCGCTTTAAAGATTATATTGCCATACCAAAAGGCAACGGTTACCAGAGCCTGCATTCTGCAATGTATGGCCCGCATGCAATCCCTATGGAAGTGCAGATTCGCACCAGTGAAATGGAAGAGTTTGCAGAAGCGGGCATTGCAGCCCACTGGCTGTATAAAACCGGTGAAGGCTCGCACGGTCATGCCGGTGCGCAGGCCAGAGCGCGCGACTGGCTGACCGGTTTGCTGGAAATGCAGCAGCAAGCAGGTAACCCGATAGAGTTTTTAGATAATGTAAAAGTCGATCTGTTTCCGGATGAAATTTATGTCTACACTCCTGAAGGTGATGTCATTAAATTACCAAAAGGATCAACGCCGGTTGATTTTGCTTACGCGGTACACACAGGCGTAGGCAATACCTGTGTGGCAGCAAAACTGGATCATCAGTTCGCACCATTAAACACACCGTTATACAGTGGTCAGACAGTCGAAATTGTCACCTCGCCAATGGCGCGCCCAAATCCTGTCTGGCTAAATTATGTTGTCAGTGTTCGGGCCAGAAATAATATTCGAAACTATCTTAAAAGCCTGAAAGCAGGTGAAGCGCTGGCGCAGGGTACACGTTTGATGAACCGTTGCCTGAAAGTTTATTCAACCACGCTTGAAAACCTGAATGAAGAACACGTTGAAAATGTACTTAAAGAATTTGATTTCACACGGCTGGATGAGCTGCTGATCGATGTTGGGCTGGGTAATCGTCCGCCAAGTCTGGTTGCGCGGCGTTTGTTACCAAATATCAATCAAGATGACAGTGAAGCTTTTGAAGCACAAAGCGTGCAGTCGCTGGTACCACTTGCTATCAGTGGTACTGAGGGAATGGTTGTTTCTTACGCCAAATGTTGTTACCCGATTCCTAATGACCATATTGTCGGTGTCTTTAGTAAAGGCAGGGGCATTGTTGTACACCGGGAAGGGTGTAAAAATATTGAGTCTTTACTGCACTCACACGATCAGATTGTTGACGTGACCTGGATGGATACAATTGAAGGCGACTTTACAACACGTGTTTGTGCTGAAGTCAGGAACGAATCCGGAGTGCTGGCGAGACTGGCAGCGGGCATTTCTGAAGAAGAAGCCAATATAGAAGGTGTAGATATTGAAGACCGGGATGGTCTGATCAGTCACATTACATTTAATCTGAGTGTCACTGACAGACAGCATCTTGCTAAACTCGTCAGGCGTCTCAGATCAATGCCACCCGTCATTAAAATATGGCGTATGCGCTAGGCCTTAAATTTAATTCTGTTTTTTCTATTTAGTTGATTAGTATTTACATCTTCTGTTTTTCAGGTTTAATGAATATTGTGCATTTATTTTTGTCGCAGTGTTTGTGTAATAATAGACTATTGATAAGCAATCAAAACGGTTGGTAATGTGACTGTGGAAATCAGTATCGAAAGAAACTTGTCGGATGAAGAGCTAAATAATCGTGGTGTATACCAGTGGAGTATCTGGGAAAAAGAAGTATCAGAACTCCCCTGGGCTTATGATGCCGAGGAAGTCTGTTATCTGCTGCAAGGAGAGATTACAGTTACACCTGATGGAGGAAAGCCAGTGACAATTAAAGCCGGTGATTTTGTTACCTTCCCGGCAGGCATGAGCTGTTACTGGAAAATTAGTTCAGCGATAAAAAAGCATTTTAATTTTAATTAATAAACTTACAGAAAATATTGAGGTAAAAGATGGCTCGCGAAATTATTTCAACAGACAAAGCGCCGCAGGCAATTGGCACCTATTCTCAGGCAGTTAAAGTGGGTACAACAGTTTACCTGTCTGGTCAGATCCCATTAATTCCGGAAACCATGGAAATGGTAGATGGTAATATTGAAGCTTCAATTCGTCGTGTGTTTGATAACTTAACTGCGGTTGCAGAAGCAGCCGGCGGCAGCCTTAAAGATATTGTAAAACTCAATATTTTTTTAACAGACTTAACCAACTTCCCGATCGTTAATGAAGTCATGGCAGATTATTTCCAGCAGCCTTATCCAGCGCGTGCAGCTATTGGTGTAGCACAACTGCCTAAAGACGCCGGTGTTGAAATGGACGGTGTGATGGAAATCGGCAGTTAATTTGTTTATTGCATAACCCTATATAAAAATATTTTGTCAGATTTAATTCAGAGCGAATCAGATCTTAAATCACTCACCTCACTAAAAGGTGTCGGGCCACGCATGGCAGAAAAACTTGCGCGGCTCAGTCTTTATCGCATACAGGATATTCTTTTTCATCTGCCACTTCGCTACGAAGACAGAACACGTGTCGTACCCATTGGTGCGCTTCATCATTCAAGCCGCAGTGTGATTGAAGGAGTAGTCGAACACTCGGCTATCAGTTTTAGTCGCAGTGGCAGGCAGCGTCGTCGTATGTTGATGGTGCACATTTCGGATGGCACCGGTTCAATAAAATTACGATTCTTTAATTTCAGTAAAGCGCAACAGGCAAATCTGGCTAACGGTACAAAAATTCGTTGTTACGGTGAAGTAAGGCGTGTTGTTAATCATCTTGAGATGATGCATCCAGAATACACGGCTGTGTCTGAACATGTTGATGTGGCAACCGAAGAAACACTAACGCCTGTTTATCCGACGACCGATGGTGTTCATCAGCTCAGCATTCGTCGCCTGATAGAACAAACCATCGAAAAGCTTAACCAAAAAAACAGTGAGCTGCTGACTGATTATTTACCTCAGTCGTTGATAAAAGAAACAGGCCTTTTTGATGCCAGTCTTGCTGATTTATCAGCTGCTATTAATTTTATTCATTATCCCCCACCTGATGTGTCACTACAAAAACTCGATGAAGGTTCGCACCCGGCACAACAGCGACTGGCGTTTGAAGAGTTACTGGCGCATCAGCTGAGCCTGCAAAAACTCAGGCAAAGAGTGCAGGCGCAAGGCGCTGAAAAATTATCTGATGGCGGCGAATTATTACAAGCTTACATAAAGCAATTGCCGTTTGAATTGACGGGGGCACAACAAAAAGTAATGCGGGTGATTGAAAAAGATCTTGCCTCAGGTCAGCCTATGTTGAGGCTGGTGCAGGGAGATGTCGGCTCGGGTAAAACAGTGGTGGCTTTTGCGGCCTGTTTAATGGCTGTGAACAGTGGCAGGCAGGCAGCAGTGATGGCACCCACTGAAATTCTGGCTGAGCAACATTACCAAAACTTTTCACTCTGGGCAGAAGAGCTGGATTTAACCATCGCCTGGTTGTCAGGAAAAACAAAAGCTAAACAGCGCCGGGAAATGCTGGAAATAATCCGGAATGGCGAAGCCAATATTGTTGTTGGTACGCACGCATTGTTTCAGGATGAGGTTGAATTTAATCATCTGTCTATGGTGGTGATTGATGAGCAGCACCGCTTTGGAGTACATCAGCGGCTGGCACTAAAAGAGAAAGGGAAAAATCAGGGCTTGTCTGCTCATCAGCTGATCATGACAGCAACGCCAATTCCAAGAACGCTGGCAATGACAGCGTACGGTGATCTTGATGTCTCTGTTATTGATGAGCTGCCGCCAGGAAGAACGCCGGTTAAAACCGTCGTGTTACCAGAATCCAGAAGGCCGGATGTGATACAACGAGTGAGAGCTGCAATTGCTGAAGGCCGACAAGTTTACTGGGTTTGTACACTGGTAGAAGAGTCAGAGGTTTTACAGTGTCAGGCTGCAGAAGACACCCAGATATTATTGCAAGAACAAATGCCGGAATTCCTGATCGGTTTGGTGCATGGCCGCATGAAACCAGTAGAAAAAGAATATGTGATGCAGCAATTTAAAAATAAAGGTCTGCAATTACTGGTAGCCACTACAGTGATCGAAGTTGGAGTAGATGTGCCTAATGCATCGTTAATGATTATCGAAAATGCAGAGCGTTTAGGTTTGTCACAATTGCATCAGCTCCGTGGACGGGTGGGGCGTGGTTCAACCGCCAGTAGTTGCGTGCTGATGTACAGTAGTCCGTTATCAAAAACTGCAAAAAAACGACTGGCTATTATGCGTGAAACGAACAGTGGTTTTGATATTGCCGAAGAAGATTTAAAAATACGCGGTCCGGGTGAAGTACTGGGTACAAGACAAACAGGACTGATGCAATTCAGAATTGCAGATATTGTTCGCGATGAACATTTGATTCCTGCTGTTCACGAAACAGCAGAAATTATATTTGAGAAATATCCGAAAATAATAGATCCCTTAATAAGACGCTGGCTTTCGGGAGCAGAGCAATATGCGGAAGTGTAATAACCGTTTTATAGGTATATGATTATACAAGTCACTTACTCTCTGTTTTTGAGCTACTGTTTGGGCAGTAGGTTGCCTTTACCGAATTGGCAGAAAAACTATATGGGCATTCTTTTTTATTGAGTTAGCTGTTGTTGTATGTGGTCTTTAAAAAAGAATAAGTATATATAAAATACGTCATAAACGTTTTATTATTTATATTTTTTATAATGACTAATAAGTTAATTGCTAATTTCAGTCGAGTCTGATCCCATTGAGCACCCGCCTTTTTTCTTCCGACAATTTAACAAACCAGTTTGAAAAGCTTGAACCGATTGTAAACAGACTATGAAAAGGTGTGAAAATATCTTTAACAAGAAGTTAAATAACGGAAGTCAGAGTAGCGCATATTACAACATCGACACCCATGTCGACAACATCATCTTTTACCGAAAATTCTTCAAATCCATCTAATATTTTCATTTTTTATACTACTTATTTCTGCATACTTTACCTAAACAGACATATTATTTAATTGTTATTTTTTCTAAAGGTATTGTTATCCAGAATACGCTGCCTTTATTTTTTATGCTTTCGACACCTATATGGCCACCCATCATTTTAACGATGTGTTTGGTGATAACCAGACCAATGCCTGCACCATCAATGCCCTGATACTCGCCAATACGTTCAAATGGTTTGAATAATTGCTTCAGCTCTTTTTCTGTGAGGCCTTTTCCATTATCGGCAATGCTGATTTTTAGCTGATTGTCATCAGTGACTTCGCTGCTGATTGTTACCTGGCCATGTTCTGAATTGTATTTTATGGCGTTAGATATAAGATTGATAAGGGCCTGTTTTAATCTGAACGGGTCTGCAAAAACTATGTAATCATTTATTGCAGATATATCACTCATTATTTTTATATTGCAGTCTGAAGAGAGCTGTTCGAGAAAGGTGTAGCACTCTTCAAGGATATCGTTGATGCTGTAATTCTGAGGTATATAACTAAATTTTCCTGCTTCAATGCTGGATAAATCAAGAATTTCATTGATCAGCTCCATTAAATGCTTGCCGGCTCTGGTAACATCGGAAAGCTGTTTTTTGTGTTTTTCAGGAATATCATTTGAAGCTTGTAGCAGCTGGCTATAACCAAGGATGGCGGTCATTGGTGTGCGCAGCTCATGACTCATGTGTGAAAGAAATTCAGATTTTGCTTTGTTGGCAATTTCTGCTGTTTCTTTCGCTTTAATTACGGCATCTTCAGCTGCTTTTTGCTGAGTGATGTCGTGCACCAGTGAAGCAACACCAATGACTTTCCCTGTTTGATCAACCAGTGGTGTGTTGTACCAGTCGCACAGTATTGTTGTGCCAGTTTTAGTGATGTTTTCATTGGTACTTCGTAAACCATTCTTCAATGAGAGTAAATTTTCCCAGACATGAACAACTTGTTCGATGGCAGACTCGGGTACGATTAAATCTCTTGCATGCTGGCCAATGGCCTCTTCGGGACTAAAGCCGAATATCTTTTCAGCAGCCGGGTTCCATTCAGTAACGCAGAAGTTCGGGTCCCATTCAATCACACCAAGCGGTGTTTTTTGCACATGAAATAACATGCGTTGTTGTGAGTCTCTGATTATAGATTCGGCTTTTTTTCGCTCAGTAATATCGCGGGCGAGAACAGAAACCAGTTGTCTGCCGTCGATATTGATTAATCCAACGTGTGCTTCGATGGGAAAAGTGGAACCATCTTTTCGTTTGTGGGTACCGTTAACCTGTAATATTTTACCGTTATTTGAAGTGCTCCAGAATTCCGGTAATGATGTCGGGTCAATGGTGACTTCAATATCCGGTACAGTTAACGCAAGAATTTCTTCGCGAGTGTATCCTAGCGAGTTACAGGCTCGCTGGTTAATGTCCACAAAGTGTCCTTCGGTGTCATGTAAAAAAAATGCATCTGCAGCTGTCTCAAGTAATTGTTTGTAGCGATATTCACTGCTGAGTAAGGAGGCGTTGGATTGGCTGCACTCGTTTCTGAGAAGGATATTTTGAGTAAAGTTAGCATACGTGCGTTTAGCAGCAAAAAACAACATGGCCATATAGAGCATGAGTAAAACTGACATTTCGATGCCAAGCTCTGATTTGGTCAGTAGAAACTGAATGATTAAAGGCGTCAGGGTTATGAGCAGATAACCAATAATTGTTATGCGGCAATAAGAGAGGCTGGTAATGGCGCCTGCAGCAAGGCCGCCGATAATGAAAGCTAAAAACACCTGATGCACAGGTGAGTCAGCAGGAAAAAGTAAGACCGAGGCAGCGGCCCATGTTAATGAGGTTAGCAATAGGCCGGCTAAGAACAGGTTTTTCCAGTAAGTGGCAGTTTCTGGTTGCTTATGAGATTTTTTGTATTGAGTGATGGAGTAAAAGCGTATTATTCCTATGAATATGTTTACCGCTAACCAGCTCAGTAAAAGTGTGTGGCTGGATGATTTCCAGAAGACAGCGACAAGCATGGTCGCGCTTAACAGAGATGCGATAATGGCATTGGTAAGTGCGGAATACAGTTGATAGTTTTTTTCTGAATTGATATCCAGTTCTGTGTTGCCCATAGCAATGCTGTTCACATTTAAAGGGTCCTTTTATTTATTATTGTTTCAGTGTATACAATATTAAAAACAACTCTTAATCATGTTATACAAATCCCGGGTCAGGTCAATATATGCCCGTATTTTATAATGTTGTATAAACACTATATGTGGCTGAGATAGCTTATAAATCAGTGGTTTAGCCTGCGGAATAGTTTTTTCTGTTCAGGTATAAATACAGAGCGGTTGCTAGGCCTGCAGAGCCATAAATCATACACATCACCATAATTTGATAACGGGCGGCAATTAAAGGAGAAACACCGGACAGAATTTGTCCGGTCATCATGCCCGGCAGAGAGACTAAACCCACTGCTAGTAAGGCATTGGTTTGGGGGATCAATGCGGCTTTAAATGCAATGTTTCTTGATTCAAAAAAGTTATTGTTGCGTTCGTATTCAGCTTCAAATCGCTCAGCAGCCAGACTAACGCTGGTCATGGCATTGGCAAAAATCATTCCGGCCAGTGGAATGAAATAATTTGGATAATACCAGGGGTCGAGTTTTAAAACGCCCTGAGTGATTAATGCAAAAGTGAAACCACCGGGAATAAAAATGGAAAGAAAGGCAATACGGTATTGAGACCAGTTTTTGTGCCGGACATTGTTCAGTGCAATTGAGCTGGAGACAAGCACCATTACCATTATAATGCCGAGCATGAGCAACGCGCTGTCTGACTGAAAGATGTAACTCAGAAAATACCCGATCAGCAATAACTGTCCCAGCATTCTGAGTACAGCGTAAGATGAATATTTATAATTATGAGACCATTTATATAACAGGAAGATAACAAGAAACACCGGGATAAAAGACAAGACCAGAGATTCCAGTGGGATGTTTTGTATATTGTTGCTATCGGCTAGTGACATTTAATCCTCTGGTGTAAGAAGTACTCAATAAAGATGTAACCATTTCCTGCTCAATGTATCATGTGATCACAGTAACTTATAGACAGTCCTTCAGGTTTTAATATGCACGCTACTTTACCTTTGTTGCAGCACACAGATTTTCCTTCGATTAAGCGTAACCGCTTAAAGACGCTTCAGGTCAATCTGGGTTATAAATGTAATCAGCAATGTTTGCATTGTCATGTTGATGCCAGTCCGAATCGTAAAGAAATGATGTCGACGGAGCATATTAATGACATTATAAAGCTGCTTTCATCCGGCCAGATTGAAACTCTGGATCTGACCGGAGGGGCGCCAGAATTACACCCGGAATTCTTAAGGCTGGTTGAGCGAGCGAGCGAGCTTGATGTTCATGTAATCGATCGCTGTAATCTGACTGTGTTAACTGAACCCGGGCAGGAAAGGCTGGCAGAGTTTCTGGCGGACCATCGGGTTGAAGTCGTTGCATCTTTACCTTGCTACAGTGAAGAGAATGTTGATGGTCAGCGGGGCAAGGGTGTGTTCGATGCGAGCATTTCAGGCATTAAAAAACTCAATCAGCTGGGTTATGCAAAGGACGGCAGTGATCTTATTTTGAATCTGGTTTATAACCCCACCGGTGCATTTTTACCACCGTCTCAGTTGCAACTGCAATCAGATTATAAGCAAAAGTTAGGTGACGAGTTTGGTATTCAGTTTAATCAGCTTTTCACTATCACTAATATGCCTATCAAGCGCTTTGGCAGTACATTAATATCAAAAGGTCAGTTTGACGAGTACATGCAGTTGCTAAAATCTGCCTATTCGGCCGATAATTTAAATACAGTCATGTGTAAAGATCTGATCAGTGTAGACTGGCAGGGTTACTGCTATGACTGTGATTTTAATCAGATGCTGGGTTTGCCTGTTAAACAAAAAGATAAAAATAAGATGCATATAACAGAATTATGTATTGAAGAGCTTGAGGGAAAGCATATTATTGTTGCTGATCATTGTTACGGTTGTACTGCGGGACAGGGTTCAAGCTGTGGTGGTGCCCTGAGCGAATAAAAAATAAGAGATTTAATGATTATTATTTTTTAAATGGTTTTATATAAATGGGAGCGGATAATGGATGAGCAAATTAAAGAAAGTTTAAAAAGTTCAGATACATGGAGTCGTGTGCTTTACATGTTTTTGATGGTTATTTTTTACGGTATTGCTGAAGTTGTGTTAACTGCTGTTGTGGCTTTCCAGTTGCTACTGGTTTTATTTACAGGCAGTAAAAATGAACGGATGTTAAAACTGGGCCAGAGTCTGGCTACTTATATTTATCAGGTGGTCTGTTATCTGACATTTAATAATGATCATAAACCCTATCCCTTTGGAGCATGGCCAAAAGGTCAGCCTTCGGTAAATAAAACCAAAGAGATTACAGAGGAAAAAGAATAAATCAGGAGGAAGGTAACATGAGGCAGATAATGCTTTACCGGTATGAAATTGCAAAAACGGGCATTACTTTTGGTTCCGCGCTGGCGATCGCGATGTCATGGTCAGCTAATCAGTCAATATTGTGGGCCATTTTTCATGGTCTGCTGTCCTGGTTTTATGTGATTTATTACGGGCTTTTTAAATAACCTTTGTAGACAAAAGTATCTCTGCCATTTTCTTTGGCTTTGTACATGGCCTTGTCCGCTGATGCCAGCAGCTCGTCTGTGGTGTTGCCATCAGCGGGATAAATCGCAATGCCGATGCTGCCGCTGATTTCAAAATCCTGCTGATCAATTGTAAAAGGCTTATGTAATTCTTCAATTAAAATTTCAGCAATCATACTTACATTATTTCTGTCTGTAACTTCTTCCAGTAAAACAACAAACTCATCACCGCCAATTCTGGCGACTGTGTCTGAACCACGAATGGACTGTTTCAGGCTGTTTGCAACTTCTGTCAGAATGCGATCACCGAATGCATGACCTTTGCTGTCATTGATGTCTTTAAATTTATCCAGATCAATATACAACAGTGCAAACTCGTTGTTATGTCTGTCTGATTGTTCAATTAAATGAGCAATGCGATCAAGTAATAAATAACGATTTGGAATTTTTGTCAGCTGGTCATAATGTGCCATGTTGTTCAGACGCTCTGTTTCAGCCATACGGTCTGTAATATCACGGTTTATTCCAAGGGCGCCGATCATCTGATCATTATCATCGGTGATAGGTACACACATGGATTCAATCCAGCCTATGTGACCATCTTTATGCAACATTCTGACTTCACCGGTCCACTTTCCGTCTTTGTTAACGGCTTCAATTACTTCAGCTGTAATATGATCGGTATCTTCAGGCACGTGCAATATGCAGACTGGCTGGCCAATAGCTTCGTCTTTAGAGTAACCATAAAGTTCTTCAGAGCCTTTGTTCCAGTCGATGATGTTGCCTTCTAAATCAGTGACGACGACGGCATCAAACAGATAATCGAAAGCTTTGGCTCTTTGTTTGAGTATTTCTAAATCCATTGTTTCTCTTTGAGCGAATGTGTAGCTTGAGCTTATTTAATAGCATATAGGGACGGTTTTTGCAGATCTTTTGCGCTGATATACGTTATTATTGTTCTGATTATTTCAGATATAATAAAAACCTAAATGACCCGTTATCGATTGCAGCACTGGCGTAACCGCGCGCAGATTTTTCTATCATCATTACCGCCTGAAACTGCGGACTGGCTGTTTGATCCTGCATCATTAACGGCGCGTCTGATCAGAACCTGTCATGGTGAATTCAGTGTCAATGTGTTGCAGCAATCTTATGCTTTGCCTCGTTTGAGTGAGCACAGAGTTCTTAATATGAGTAACCGTGAGCGTGCCATTATTCGTGAAGTGCATTTAATGTGTGATGGACATCCTGTGGTGTATGCGCGCACGGTGATTCCTGTGTCGACCTTAACCGGCGCTCAGCGGCGGCTGACTTTACTTGGGAATAAATCATTGGGTGCTGTTTTGTTTTCTGACCGTACGATGGAGCGGGGTGAAGTGCAGATTGCTCGCCTGAAACCGGCACAAGTGAAATTAAAAAGTCATACTGATGAAGATATCTGGGGCAGACGTTCAGTTTTTACCCTGAGTGAAAAACCATTGCTGGTCAGTGAATATTTTCTGCCGGAATTATTTTCAGGTATTTGAATGTAATTGTTAATTAGCCTGCAGCGAGGCTGCAAGCTAATCAAAGGACTGATTTATATTGTAGGAGTCGTGGTTGCCGGAGCCGCCTTTTTTTCTACAACGCGGATGGTTTTGATAACCACCTGCTGTTTTGGTGCATCACTTCTGAACGGGCCGCCTGGTCCGGTGCTAACACCATTAATCTTATCCACGATATCAAAGCCTTTGGTGACCTTACCAAAAACCGCATAACCCCAGCCTCGTGCTGATTCACGGGTGTGATTTAAAAAAGTATTATTTTTTGTATTGATAAAAAACTGTGAAGTTGCTGAATGAGGGGCAGATGTGCGTGCCATCGCAATCGTGTATTTATCATTTCTTAAGCCATTTTTCGCTTCATTGTCGATGGCTGTATTGGTTGTTTTTTTCTGATAATCGGGAGTGAAACCGCCGCCCTGAATCATGAAATCTTTAATGACGCGGTGAAAAATGGTGTCGTTATAAAAGCCAGAAACAGCGTAAGCCATGAAGTTTTTCACTGATACAGGTGCTTTTTCGTCATCCAGTTCAACTGTAATGTCGCCCTCAGAGGTTTCAATAATCACTGTCTCCAGTGCCTGTGAGGTAAAACTTAGCGTGCTCAGTACGCTTAGTAATAGTAATTGGTTTAAATATTTCACGATTATATTTCCTTGTTTAATTTTCAGGCAGTATTCATTCAGATAGTATGACTGTCAAGACTTAAATCCTTTGGCTTTATTCTGTATGCTTACACTCTGAATTTGGAGGCCGCAATGACAGACTATGCCTATCGCTATTTAAAATTTCCCATTAATCGCTGGAAGCATTTATATTCGCTGGAACAGGCTATTTTGCATGCCAGTGAAGATACCGGGCGTCATTTAGTGATTGATGGCAGCTGTCCATCCGTGGAGTTTTTGGCTGGCCAAAAGCTGAACTTTGAACTGACACTGGTGAATGTTACCCAATACCCTCAATATCGAAAATTGCATGGCGGGCATCTGATATTGGCAACACTGACTTATGATGAAGAAGCGCTGATGTTGAAAGGTGAAGTGAAGGTTGATAGTCAGGTGTTTGAAGAGCTTCGGAATAATATCGTTGAATACTCAGCGATTGATGGCATATTCATTGAAACCACGTTGGGTTTGCGTTTTCCGGATCAGAAGCTGCTGGCGGCGGGTGAGCAGATAGAAATGATTTCATTTGAATATGCCATGCGTAGTTAATTGTTAGTACAAGGCGCACAAAGATTATTAGTAATGATAGTAAGCATTAAACAGTAATGGGAATTTAAGTATGAGCTGGTGGGGGCTCTTGCGTGTGAGGGTGACACGCAAATGAGCATCCCGGCGGGATTCGGCTTATGTTTCTTTAGTAATGATAGTAAGCATTAAACAGTAATGGGAATTTAAGTATGAGCTGGTGGGGTAAACTAATGGGTGGTTCTTTCGGTTTTATGCTGGGCGGACCATTGGGCGCTGTATTAGGTGTGGCGCTGGGGCATCAGCTGGATAAAGCCGTGGTTAACATCATGTTAGACCCGGAGTTTGGCAGTGGTAAAGTTGAGCGCGTACAACAGGCTTTTTTTACCGCGACTTTTTCGGTGATGGGGCATCTGGCCAAAGCCGATGGTCAGGTAACCAATGATGAAATTGCCCTGGCCAGACATGTCATGGCACAAATGCAGCTCAACCCTGAGCAGCAAAAGGTCGCCATTAATCTGTTTAATGAAGGCAAGCAACCCGATTTTGCTCTGGATGAGGCGCTGGGCCAATTCAGGCGCGAATGTCACCGACGCCATAATCTGATCCATATGTTTTTGGAAATTTTGATTTCCACCGCGATAGCCGATGGCAAGATTGATGATGCAGAGCATCAGTTGCTATTGCATGTGGCGGCCGTTATGGGCGTATCTGCCAATGCCTTTGAGCAATTGTTACGAATGGTTGGAGCTCAGCAAGCTTATCAGCAGCAAGGTCAGCCACCGGCAAACAGATTAAAGGAGGCCTATGAAATTCTCGGTGTTGAAAAAAGCGCATCAGATGCTGAAGTCAAAAAAGCTTATCGTCGTTTAATGAATAAGCATCATCCGGATAAACTGGTAGCCAAAGGCTTGCCGGAAGAGATGATGAAAATCGCAACGGAAAAGACGCAGGAAATAAAACAAGCTTACGAGCATATTAAACAAAGCCGGAAATAAGACTAAGCCTGATGAATATTATTTTTATTGGCTCTGCAGGTGTGTTGTCAGAAATACCGTTGCGGCTTTTATTGCAACACGGCATTGTCGTTCAGGCGATCGCTTTATTGGAATCTACAAAAACACAGCTTGAAAATAAGCCGGTATCAGTGGCTGATATAAAAGTGGGCAATGATGAGTCGCTCAGCAGTTCTGCCTCATTACTGGAAATTGCAGAGCAATATCAAATACCTGTTATAGAGCTATCAGAAAAGCTGGAACGGTCAGCTGAGACTATCCAGGCGCTATCACCGGATCTTATTTTAATGTCGTGTTTCCCAAGACGATTGCCAGAAGCCATTTTTAGTCTGCCAACAAAAGGCTGCTTCAATTTACATCCATCATTATTGCCGGCTTATCGTGGTCCCAGTCCTGTGCACTGGCAATGTGAGCATAAAGTGACTGAGAGCGGTGTCAGCATACATCAGGTAGAAAATGGCTTTGATGAGGGGGCTATCGCGGTACAAAAAAGCATTAAAACGCGCCAATGTGTTAATAAGCTTGAGCTGGCGTACAAATTGTCGTTGATGGGTGGAGAGGCCTTTCTTGAGCTGATTGATTTCATTGAGCAAGATCGCTTACTGCTGACTCCTCAGTCAGAAGCAGAGGCCAGTTATTATGGCTTTCCAGATTAACTATCATAACTATCACGCCACCTGAGTTGCTTAGTCCACTTACAACTACTGTGATTATGTTTCACTAATATCTTATATAATACACATACATTCATTTAAGAAATTACCTGATGAGCCAAGCTGAAAGCGCACCATCCCAGTATCAACTGGTAGAAACCCTGTTACAGGAAAAACTGGATAATGGCACCACGCGTTGCCATTTATGCCCGTGGCGTTGCAAAATCAGCCATGGTCAGCGTGGTTTTTGTCAGGCGCATGTTAATCGAAACGGCACACTCTATAACCTGAGTTACGGGATTCTGTCATCCATCGATGTGACGGCGATTGAAGACAAGCCTGTGAAGCATTATCGTCCGGGTACTAAGGTTTTATCGGTAGGCAGTTATGGCTGCAGTTTCCGTTGTGGAGGCTGTCATAACCTTGAAATTTCATGGGGTACAGCTACGCTTGATGAGCTGGCCAGAGGTGAATCCACAGCCGCATATGCAACGCCTCAGGAACTTGTTGATGCCGCTTTGAGGCAGGGTGTACAGGGTATCGCTTTCACTTATTCCGAGCCTGCTGTCTGGCTGGAATACATCATTGATGTTGCCAGACTGGCGCATAAAGCCAATTTGTATACGGTCTATGTTTCTAACAGCTTTGTGACGGATGAGGCGCTGGAGGCTGTTGCGCCTTATGTTGACGTGCTTTGTTCTGACATAAAAAGTATGAGCGATGAATTTTATAAAGATATCTGTGCAACATCATCGGTTGAGCAGGTGCTGCATTCAATTAAGAAATCAGCCGAACTGGGCATACATGTCGAAACCCGCACCAATGTGATTCCGGGTAAAAATGACACTGAAGACGAGTTGTATCTGATCGCCTGCTGGATACGGGATAATCTGGGTGCCGACAGCCCCTGGCATATCACCCGTTTCTTCCCGGCCTATAAGCTCAGCGATATACCACCGACCCCGTCAGAATCACTCTGGATGGGCCATGCAGCAGCACAGCGGGCCGGTTTAAAAAACATTTATGTCTATGATGACAAAGGTTGTGACTGCGCACAGGAAAACATGCCGGTTGAAGTTTTTCTGAACGGTAGTCCGGAAGATGTGCATGCAGTAAAAAAATGCGCTGCCAGTTGTTGTGGTGATGAAGGTGTTTTACTGAAGAAATACGAATGAGTTTGGATTAAAATCAGGTACAATTATATAAATTGTACGCGAGAGAAAGAATTGAGGTTTTTCTAAATGGCTAGAATAGTTGAATGCGTTGTTTTAAAGACAGAGTCTGAAGGCTTGGAATCTGCGCCACATCCCGGTGAACTGGGTGTTCGTATTTACGAGAATGTATCGGCTGAAGGTTGGGCAAAATGGCTGGAGCGACTGACCACCATCATTAATGAAAACAGTTTAAATACAGCGGATCCACGTACGCTGGAATTGATTGAGGAACACATGCTGGGTTTCTTTTTTGATGAAGGTGATAAAGGTGGCGAGCCTGAAGGTTTTCAGCAGGCTAAAAAGAAGAAATAGCTTGCCCGTAGTATTACCTGAATATATTACAAAGCCGGTTTATTAATCGGCTTTTTTAACCACCTCTCTGGCAGCCCATTTAGCAAACTCTTCCCGTGTGCAACTGTTGCTATGGCCATAGTGTGCGCCTTCTGAACAGCGATAAATAATTAAATCATTTTCAGGGTTTGGATTAGGCGACTCATCGATCACCTGACGAACTGACCATGAATTACCGTGTCTTCCATTCGTGTAATAGTGCCCCAGTTTAATCTGATCAGCATGCAATCGATCATTATCTGCATGCTCCAGCGACAGAATAAATAAACGATTCAGATCTTCCGGGGTAACATCAATAATAATGTCCATGTCTTTAATCGCATTTTCTATGTGCGAGTCTAAAACGGGTGATCTTTCAGATGATTCGTCAGTTTGTTTGTGTTCCGTAAAGCGCATCATGCAAACAGGATAGCGTCGCCAGGCAAAAGCACTGTTGAAGGCAACAGCCATTATAAACAGGACAAAAACATTGATGAATATTGGCGACAGAATATACATGAAGCCCAGTTCGTGTATGACCGGACCACCAATAACAGCAGCCAGTGCGGTTGCGCCTCCGGGCGGATGTGTGCAGTTTAGCAGATGCATGGCACCAATCGATAAACCCACAGCAAGTCCGGCCGCAATTATGATGTCAGGCACCAGTAAATAACAGCTCACTCCAATGAATGCAGAAACCAAATGCCCCATGAACAAAGACCATGGTTGTGATAATGCGCCATGAGGAACTGCAAACAGCAGTACGGCTGAGGCGCCCATGGAAGGCACGATGAGAGCAGCTGCTTGTGCATCCAGTGTCAGATAACTGATTAAGTAAGTGACAGAAATACCCAGTGTTCCACCGACAGTAGCCACAATCTTTTCACTGAGGCTGGTGCTTGAGCGTTCAATGCCAAAAAATTGTTTTAGTTTCTCGAGCATAATTATTTACTGGTTTTTTGTGGTTTGAAAGCAGTCTATTGTATTTGGGAATAAAGATGAATGCTTTTTTATAGATTGTTATAAGGGAAGTGTTATTGATTAATCGTCCAGACAGGGTGAATAATAAATTCCAGTTTTTTATGCGCGAGGCGTAAAGACTGTTCCACTTCTTCCGGTGTTTCTGCTTCAGCAAAAATAAAACCAAGGTAGCTGGATGACTCGGGCAAACAATGCACTTCATTTCCAGTGGGTATGTCAATGGTCAGAGAAGTGATGTTTTTAATTTTTTTTGCCTCGCTTAAACCTTCTACACGTTTCAAAATGCCGGCTTTAGGAACGGGAATCATTAACACACCGGTACTGTTTTTTTGTGGCTCTGGTTTTATTGGTTCATCAATGGCATAACTGATCACCAGTTCTTCGAGAGAGTATTCTGATGATGGCTTTAAGCTCTGTCCACAGTCACCGCCAATCGTTCTGGCTGCTACCTCTAATATCCATACTTTATTGTTTTCATCAATCCGGCATTCGGCATGAATCGGGCCAGTGCGTAAACCAAAGGCCTGACAACATTTTAAAACTTCATGCTCACAGTCTGATAAGGTTTGTTTGTCTAAACGAGAGGGGGTGATGTAATAGGTTTCTTCAAAATAAGGGCCTTCAAGCGGATCAGGTTTGTCAAAAACAGCCAGTGTTATCAGTTCGTTGTTATTGATCAGGCCTTCAATTGCAATTTCGATACCCTGAATATAATGCTCAAGTAGCAGATATTCTTTTGCTTCAGTA
>Ga0316205_10001932_pt1 | contig 23467 bp, 42 predicted proteins | sample 3monthpyrite_MG_FD_204941 | JGI IMG/M metagenome (GOLD analysis project Ga0316205, IMG submission 204941) | Microbial mat bacterial communities from mineral coupon in-situ incubated in ocean water Damariscotta River, Maine, United States -... | ecosystem: Environmental > Aquatic > Marine >... | reverse complement strand
ACCCCTCAAAGTTGACCGCACCGCCGCCGTTGCCGCCCCCGGCGCCGTAACGGTTGACGAGCCCCGCGGACACCTCGTAGCTCTGGAAACGCTCTTCGTAGAAGTTATCGGTGGTGTTCCGAGCGTGAATGTTCTTCTCTAGCACCTCTATCGCGCCGGCCCAGGTGATCGCCGTGGTCGCGCGAGCTGCGTCGCCTTGATGGATCATAATCATGGCAGCGGCTTGCATACCGCCGTAATCCATCTCATCGAAGTAGCCATTCGACTGGGTGTAGAGCTTCGCGTCAGCCGACTCTTTCTCGATCCAGCTCTGAGGGATAGTGTCGCCTTTAGTGCCTGGAGCCAGTGCGCTTGAATCCCAACTCTTCGAGTGTCCCGGCAGCGACACGTAAGCGGTGTGTCTGAGTTGGGTCGCCGAGTCCGCACTAAGCCCGCGATCCACGTAGGTCTTCGCGATCTCGTATGCAAAGGTCCACGCGTCCGCTGTGTTCACGTAGGTCGCATAGCGCCACGCGATCGGAACACAGAACTTCGACTCCCACATCTCGTATGCGCCAGGGCTATCCGAGAAGAGGATCCGGTCCTTGGAGAGATTCACTGTGCTCACGTAGGCGTTGTCCTGCGCGCCATCGTTGATCGATGTCCAGAGGTTCTGAAAGGCCGTCGTGCTCGACGAGTAGAACAACTCCATGTGCGCCTTGAGTTTGTCGGCAAACGCACGATCAATCAGGTTGTCGAGATACGTCAGGATCCGGCGCTCGTAGCGCATCGACCGGTATTCGTTGAGCCACGTCTGTGGGTTTGTCGTCCCCGTCTGGCGTGACAAGCGCCAGTTCTCACAGACCTGCTCAAAGGAGTCCTGGTAGACGTAGTCCGACGTGTAGAACCACGCATTCACATCCCAGGATATGCCCTGGTGCGCGGGGTTCCCGGCTCTAGGGCTGCCCCCGCCCCATCTTTTATCGCCGAAGATATCGCTAGTGTTCGGATACCCGTACCAGGGGTTCTCTGGCACGTTCCAACGGTATTTGTCGGTCTGGTAGGACTTGTTGTAGTGGTAAGTCGAGCCAGGGTCGTCCAGCAGCTGGCCCTGGATGCGCTCATTGTAGTAGACGATCCGCGCCTTATCCCCGGTGCGGTGGTCCCATGAGACCTTCTTGTATCGGTTCGCGCTCGTGGCGTCTTCGTCAGACCAGTGGAAGAAGTTCGCTCGAGTGAAGCAGTCGTAAGCGGCCCAGATCGCCGTCTCGGCAGCGAGAGGATTTCCCCCATCTGGCGCAAGCACCATCGCGACGTTCGAATGCTTGAACCAAGGCTGTGACCCTGGACCCGATGGGTCCGGCTTTCGGTGGAAGCCACACATCGTCCACGGGTTGAGCCCTGAAGTGTTCTTGTAGCGGTCGATGATTCCGCGAATCCTGAGCGTCTTGTCTGCGCGGAACGCCTTCCCTGGGTCGGTTGGGTTCGCGATGACCCAGGCCGGCGAGAGCTTCGGCCTGAAGTCCCAAATGCCCTCAACGTGCCCAACGATTTCGTCAGGGTCGACCTGCGCATGAACCGTCTTGTCGTCTTCCTGGGCATCCCACTCGGCAGCTTCAGCAGCGGACGCGGATGGGCGATCAAGGACTGTCCCGGTCACCATGAACCCGCCACCTGTATGGATGCGCTGGTTTCCGCCGTTGCTGACGAGGACTCGGCGGCGCCCACCACTAGACTCAACCTCGCTTCCACCGCGAGCCTTGCCGTTCTTGACGTGGATATCCCAAGTGTCTGGGACGTTTAGCTCGACAGTGGGGAATACCGGAATCGTCCAGCGTGAGTTGAAGAGGTCGTCGTATCCGATCCACGCCGAGAACTTGTAGCTGTTCAGACCTGGATAGAAATACATCCACATCTTGACGTGCATTTTGTAGTCGAAGACGGCTCCGGGGACGACGCTTCGCTTTTTGAACAGCGCCTGCTCCACCAATGTCGACTCCCTCATAGAGAGAGTGTGGAACTCATCGCAAAGCCAGACTTGGCGGCCTGGCGTGTCCTCGACCTGCTCCCACCTCGACTGGGACATCGTGGACGTGTAAGGGACATTCGTGTCCGACTGCCCGCTAAAGACTATCTTGATCTGCGAGTCGTCCGGCGTTGCCCCACCGATCATCGCGATGCCTTCGCCCGCAGACGTGAACTTGGGTGCGGTGACTGCGCCGTCCGACAGCACTGCGCTGTGGAGAGCCCCTTGGTTCGCGTTGTCTTGCCCGGGCACGCTGATGCCGCGAATGTGGCACATGCGTTTCCGCTTACCAGCCCGCGCGCCAAGGACATACGTCCCGGTCTGCGTGCCCATGGTGACGACGCCTTCCCCGTCGCTGTAAGCGCCCTTCAGCCACGGGATCTGGATCGTGATCGGCGTGTAGGTGCCGAGAGCGGTCGCGTTCTCGTTCGCGAGCGAGACGTTGATGTTCTCCAATGCTGGATTCCCCACTCCGCCCTGCGCGGTTCCGAGGGCTGTAACGAGGGACATCTGCGAGGCATCGAGCGCCGGGATGTTGTTGCTCTCGTACTGGTCCCAGGGCTTCTCGTGGAGGTCGGTGATCTCCTGGTCGCTCAGCGCGCGGGACCAGATGCGGACGTCGGCGATATCTCCTACGAAGTCGAATGGCGCATGGCTTGGGGTGCCTCCGACGCACGTTTTGTCGAAAGCAAGGGCTGTGAAGTCGGTGCGCGTCTCTGTGTCTTCAAGAACCCCGTCTACCCAGAGCTTGCACTCCGCTCCTTCGCCGCGGGCTACAAGGTGGTGCCATAGGCCATCCTCTACCGTGGTGGTGCTAACCAGTAGAAGTAGAGATGAGCCGGTAGGATCGGACAGAACGTATCTGACGGTGCCGTCCGAGAACTTCTCAATGTGAGCTTCAGGAACGACTGTAGTGTCGTCTTGTCCACAAACGGCAATCTGCGTTCCGGTGGTTGTGAACCTACACCACGTCGAAACTGTCCAATGGGTTCCGCTCAGGATGTCCACTTGAGGCGCGGTAGACTTCTGTCCCGCAGTGAGCCTCTTCGTTAGACCAAGCGCCCTGCGCGTCTCGGTCCACGCTGGAGCGCTCCACGTCTCATCCAGCCGTCCGTCGGGGGTGTCCACGCCCGTCCACGGGTTGCAGACCTCAAGCCGTTCGTTCAGCGGGTGGTTCGCGACCAGCGTCGTGATTGCATCCGGGCGCGGCTGCGGCGTGTATGGCCCTGCACCCGTGATGAGCGGGCCTCGCCACAACGGGCGAAAGTCTTCCGTTGTGACGTCCTGCCAGTAGTCGCCGGGTGCGATGCTCGCGGTTGAGTTTGGGATCGCGGCGGCGGTGGCGTCTTCGGAGACGAGGTATGCGCCCACGGGGGTTGCGAAGTCGGCGACAACCGACCCACCGACTCCGGTGTTGCAGCAAGTGACTCCAGCAGCGATGCCGGTGCCTGCTGCCGCGCTATCCCCGATGCTGTAGACGGTGGTGTGCAAGACCTCGCCGCTGGTCGCGCTGATCCCTGTCGCCACACCAGACGTGCCGGCATCGCCCACGACTACACAGCCATGCACGGTTAGGTCGTCGACACCGAGGATCCCGACGCCGACCGCTGCTGTCTGCGCCTTGGTGTCCACCCAGCACGAGTGGATGCAGCCACCGTCCGCGAAATGGACGTGGTTGTGCGCGCTAGTGGTGGGGCTCGCGATCTTGAACCCGCTGATGCGAACGAAGTCTTCCCCGCTCGCGTCAATCTTCCCGGCGATGACCGCTCCGGTCCCGTCGACCCCGTTGTAGGCAACCTCGGTCGCCGCACGGAGCCAGCGGTAGTTCTGCGCAGATCTCGGGAAGCCGCCGCCGAACGTCACGTCTTCAGTGAACGTCGCGGCGTCGATGATCTCCCCGACGTGGATGAGATCCGCTGTGACCATCTCCACGTCAGTCGCGGTTGCCCATGCAGCGATCGTGGCGTAATCGCCAGAGGCGCCAATCGTGCTAACGGTGATGGTGGTCATGGTTCAGCCCCTTACGAGTTGCGGATGGCGCTGATGTATGCGGGCGGAGTCGGGACAGTCACGGTGAACGAGCCGCCGGTTGTCGCCTTATCTGTGCCTTCGATCACGAACATGAGCGGGTCGACGATCGTCGATTCAAGCGTGCCTTTGTAGTAGACGACGCACGCCGCGATAGTCTGGCCGATTGCCACATTCGCGCCGAATGACGGGATGGTGAAGGTCAAGGTCACGCGCTGGTTGGCGTAGTCGTTGGCCCATACCGGCGTGGTGAGCTGTTTCTCTGCATAGCCTGACGCGGTGCAGAGGTTTGCCGTGATGTCGGTAAGGATCGGAGTCTCGGTCAGAGGCTTTGACCAGCCCCCTGCATTGGTTACCAAGACGGCGTAGTAGTTAGCAGCACCTCCGCGCAGGTTTGTCGCGCCGAGACCTAGCCATATCATGTTGCTGAACCAGTCCATTACTCTCTCCTATACCTTGACGGGCACCATGATGCCGTAAGCCCAAACATTCACTTCGGCGCCAGCGCCAACGGTGAGTTTCAGGTCTGATGAGTTGCCTTCGTTGTTGTCGCCAATTGCGTCCTGAAGGCCATACGCCTGCGGGAACTGGATCTCGATGTCGGTAGTCCGTACCGGGATAAGGTCATGGGTGATGGGGCCAGCCCGCTCCCAGTAGACATGCGCCGAAGCGACCCCAACGGTGACGACCTCGATCTTGATGCCGTAGACGACAATCATCTCAGGAATGCCTGGAGATGGAGTTGAGACTCCACGAGTCTTTAGGTTGTAGGTGCCTGCGGTTTGGCCGAGCATCTGTCGGAACCATTTGCGTTGTGGGTTGCTCATGCCTTGCCCTTCTTCTTACCGGATCGCTTCTTGGGCTTGGGCTCAGGTGCCGGCTCTGGCTCGGGCTCTGGAATCACTTCCGGCTCGGGCTCTGGAGCTTCCTCGACGACTTCGGTAGCCGCGATGATCGCTTCTGGCACCGTGTCTTCCGGCTCTGGCTCAGGAGGCAACTGCTCCTTGATGAGCGCCTCTAGTTGCTGCCTTAGCCGGTGACAATCTCGTCCGAGTGACGCACAAACTGGGTGCTGAGTCTGGTGACGTAGCCCTAGTTTCGCCATTTGTCCGAGGAGGTGCGTCATGCCCTCGAGCTTGCGGAGGTGTTCTCTCATCGCACTCCAAACATGTCTGCGAGGGAGTAATCTCCCCCCCTGGTATCCCGGACCTGCGAGACCTCGACCATCTCTTGCTGGCCGTTTCGCATTACCGTTTTGAACGCCTTCCCCGGCTCGTTCATCGAATAAAGCCGGTTCATGGTGGACCTGAATCCAGATCCAGGACACAACGGGTGCCCATCCTCGTCAACCGCATCCATGTCGCTTAGCGCGTCAGGTATATCGTCAGCGTTGTAGACCCCGTGCCGAGTGAACTGCCTAACGAACTCTCCATCGGGCATTCCGGGCTTACTGCGGTCAATACTGGTGCCGGTGGGGTCAAACAGCACCTTTAGCCCTAGATCGTCGTAGTGCCAGACCCGCTCTTTCCAGGGCGAGTCGACGATAAAGAAGCGCTTCTGCTTCCAGCGAGGTTGTTGCCGTTGGATGCGCGCCTTTTTCTGCGTAACGCCCATTTTGCGCGAGATCCTTACCACCGGGATATGGATCTGTCTCTGGCGGCACAAGTCCATGATGGACGGTGCGTAAGCCTGGTACTGGGTCACGTTCTCGACCATCATCTGTTGGATCGAGATGTATTGGTTCCAGTACATCCACTTCTCGACCACGGTGCTGGCCACGATGTCGGGCTGCCCGCGCGAGATCCAGCAGTCCAGCAAGTAGAAGCGCCGGGCTTGGTCCATGAGCCCCACCGCGATCACGCTGAAGCAGCCGTCGTTGTTCTCGTCAGCGGTGGCGAAGTCCGTGAACATGTAGCCGTGGCAGCCGGCCATCCAAGGTTCCCAGGGCACGTATTGGATGTCCTTGGCGCTGAACATCTGGATGCCAGACGGCAGGCACTCGTTCATGTAGTCGCGGACGAAAGCCGCCACGTTCCCGCCATAGCCCGCCATCTTCCGCCTGAGCCAGTCCTCGCCCATGAAGGGCCAGATCGACTCCCCGACCAGTTCCGGCACCCCGGCATCGTTCTGCACGAGCTGCATACCGCAGGTCAGGACCACCACATCCCAGCTTGAGCGCATGGGTTCCTCGAGCTTCTGGGAGTGCAGGTCGTGGTCAGCCTTGCGGGTGCCGATGTCGACCCACATCCCGCCAGTCACGGGGAACGGCTGCAACTCTTCCCAGTAGCGCTGGACCTTCTTTGGCCCGTCCGGGGTCTCGTAGTGCTTGGTGACCACGACATCGTCGGTGATGAGGATGTTGCAGTGGATCCCGGTGCGTTCCAGGTCGATGGCGCCCACCTGGAAGGTCGGGTCCGGCCATACCTGATTCCGCATGGACACGGTCCACATGTCCTCCTTCCACTTGTCGCCCACGCAGCGCTGGTGCTCATCCTTGCGGTGGACCTTCTTGGATCCCCAGATGAGGTCAATGACGGGATCCCCCTCGAACCAGGCCCGGATGGCGAGGGACTTCTTCACCCCTTCGTCCTTCTTGGCCATCGAGTAGAAGATGCGGATGTTGGGGTCCTTGCAGATGTGCCGGACACAGAACGCGGTGAGGATCGAGCTTTTGTAGCTCCCCCGGGGCGATTCGATGTGTTTCAGGAGCGTGGGCCGGTCCAGGCACGCCACGATCTCCTTGTGGGGGCCTTCTGGCGAGATCCCCCATTCCGGGCCTTCCTTGATGTCCCCTGCGACCGGAGTCCCGTTCTCATCGAGGACTTCGATGTCCGAGGTGGTCATCCACAGGACTTCGCGAGCCATGAAGAAGGTGCAGTTCTCGGCCTTCTTCTTGAACTCGAGCTTCTCATCATTGGGAAGCGCTTTCAGGTAGCTAGCAAACGCTTGCCGGCCTTCTCTCGTGCGGGGCCAGCGCTGCTCTCCGACGAGCGCTTCCCGGGTCATTCGTGGATCGGGGGTGGGAACCCGGCCCCTATGGGGAGTTGCGGCCCGCGCTCAAGGGCTCTGGCGCTGAGAGCCAGTGATACCGGGATGTACATGACATCGCGCCCGATTGCGCTCTCGGTGTCGATGCTCCCTGCGATGCGGTAACAAGTCCCAGCATCGTCGACTCCCAGGAAGTGCCCCACGGTGGTGACTTCGGTCAGGGTTGTGTCGTTGATGTCGTCAACGGTCTGCCAAGAGTCATGCGACCGGGGGGCCTTCCAGACCATCTCCACGAGAACGATTTCTGGGTGATTCTCGAGCGACACGGGGCTCGTAGAAAGGTCTAGGTCTGACATGAATACACCTCACAGGGTTCTGGAACGTCTCTCGTCACTCCAGTCACCCTATGAGGTGCGTAGTCATTTGCGCAAGCCCAGGACCCATCTCAAGTGCTTGCTATTCAGTGCCAGGACAATGTGTCCCTGCGCTGTCGTACTCCACTCGTATCGCCGTTTACCGATCTCTTCCCGGGAGATCAGTCCTCTCTTCTCAAGTCTACTCCATGCGCCGTGAATAGCTTGGTCATGGCACGTCACTTTACCCTGGATCTTTTCCCGGAGTTCGCTGACGACCTTCGGGCCTGTGGAGCATTCCCGGAGGATGAGGACCCATAAGGGTGAGATCATCCCTCGGAGTTCTGGCCTCTTCTTAGCCATGGACGATCCCTCCTGGCCACCGTTCAGCGGTAACCCTTCTAAACTGCTTATCGTTCCCAATCGCGCCGGCTTTCGCTAACCCGTCAAGGATGTTGGCTAGGATGTTATCGAGATCCCTACCGCGGCCACTTGCGACACGCGGATCGAGTTCCCCAAGGCTACGCACCCGCACAAGAGTCCTTTGCTCCAGCGCGTCGATGTCAGCATGGATCTCTAACTCGTCATCGCCAAACTCTGGCCAGCAACCCCGACTCCGCAGCTCAGCGATGATGTGACCCATCTCCTTCCACTGCCTAAGGACGATCTTGTTAGTGATCGGCATTGGACGCGGATTGCCGGTCTTCTTATCCCTCACAAACACGATGTCCCGGCTGTTCTTAGCGCCAGACGGGATAAACGGCAGCCAGAATAAGGCGGAGGGTCTCACTTGAGGCCTTGGACCGCCGCTGCTAGCTGATTAATCACTTCGCCACGCTGCTCCTCGAGCTGCGCAAGCTTGATAGTCAGCTTCCCGATCTTGTGCATCGGGTTTCCGCGGACCACCTTCACGGTGCGCCCCTTCTCAAGAGGCTTAGCGCGAGGCTTAGCAGCAGCCTTGCCCTTGCGAGCCACCAATGCGTTCTTCGCATGACGGATAGTCACCGCGGCGATCTTCATGCCCTTAGGGGCGGCCTTCTGCACGTCGGACACCGCAGCATCAGGCTTCTTGGTCAGGAAAGCGGCTGCGAACTCCACGGCCGGCGAGAAAGTTCTTTGAGTTTTTTTTGCCATTCGTGCTTTATACCAAGCGCCAGATCGAGCGCAAGGGTAGGTTTAAGGCATGGGCAAGCACCTAAGTATTGAGGATCGCTTCTGGGGGAAAGTCCAGAAAACCCGCACCTGTTGGATTTGGATCGGGACCAGGATGAAGAACGGCTACGGGATCTTCTCGATCAATGGCAAGAACTTCCTTGCTCACCGGATCTCTAGGGAACTGGCAGGAGTCCCTGTTCCTAGTGATCTAGATACGCGACACACCTGCCATAACCGGGCATGCGTGCGACCTTCACACCTTCTCCATGGGACGCGAGCAGAGAATATGCGCGATATGGTTCTTGCTGGAAGGCATCACCCCTGTCGGGGAGAAAGCCATGGAAGCGCGAAGCTAACCAAGGTCCAGGTTCTTGAGATCCGATCCCGCATAGGGGACGGAGAGAGACCGGTAGACCTCGCGTTCGAGTTCGGCGTAAACGACCGCACTGTGTCGAACATCAAGCACCGCAAGACTTGGAAGCACGTCTAACCCCTAAGAGAAAGGTGCCAGCCTAGATTCTCACCCTTACTAGGCTGACATGGGCGGTGGTCCCGGGTGGAAGCTCAGGATCGCAGGGAGTGTGCGCTCTACTGATCTGGTGAGCCGGGCGTTTGCTTCTTGCGCCCCTTATACAACAAGTTCCATTCTGGAATCCAGTCGTGTTTCGGGACTTGGCCCTCTTCGTACTCCACAAACTTGTGAGCGCACAAGTCCATGCCTCGGATGTCGTAGCGCTTAGCCCAGGGGCAACCGCACGCCTCGCAGCGCATCTCGTCCATCCCATCAACCGCCGCCCGGTGAATATCGTTTTCATCCATGCGAGAAATCTTAGCACACGCGTTCATGCCCCCGGTATAGTCACCCCATGACAAAAAAGGCGATCGCGGTAAGAGGCCCTGTCGACGGCCAGCTCATCGAGGTCATGGGCAACAAGACGCACATGACGATCGTGCAGCCAAGCGAAGTCCCGTTCCGCGACGGCCAGATCATGAGCGCCACCACATTCACCTACCAGCTCATGACCTTCCCCACCGACCGCTACGGATCCGAAGAGAGCTTCTACTTCCCGGCAGGCTGGACAGTCCCGAGCGCCTGGAACGCAGTCCTCAGCAACTAAGGAGTGACACATGGCCAGACCGATAAACCCACTTCAGCGCCTCAATACGAAAGCGTCCGAGCGCAAACCTCGCGGCAAGCTCCGAGGGACCAAATACATCCAAGGGTTCATGGGGGGCGAACGCATCTTCCAGATCCCAGAGCCCGCGGTAATGGAAGACCTCGTGGAAGGGATCATCCTCTACCGCTTCGGAACCGGAGTGGCCACAACCACCGAGGAGACCTTCCGCAAGATCGTAGGAGGCGACCTAGAGCTGATGGGCTACGACGAGAACACTCGCCGGTACATCCTCGACTGGTACCACCGCGAGCCAGCCAAGGAGGACCAATGACCAAGCCCAAGAGGAAGATCATCTACACCGTGGGAGAACTCATCGAGGAGATGCAGTTCGGAGACTCACTCAACCCCAAACGCCACATGACCCTCATCGGCGGGCCTCTCCACAACCAACAACTCGCCGAGTGGCCAAAGATCGCACCCATCTACTGCCGACTCAACGACAACGGCCTCGTGGAAGTCGTCGACCCCCTAGTCGAAGACAGCATCGCCTCCTACGCAGGCGCCAGATACATCATCGGCACCGAAGCCCACGACTTCTGGCGCTGGCGCGAAATGAGCATCGACGATGGCGAAGCAGCACTCGAAAAGCTCCTCGAGGAGACACCATGACCGCAGACGAATGCATAGACAAGTTCCCCCGCAAGGAGAACGGCGACGTGGAGCATCCCAACTACGAACGCCTCAAAAGAACGCTCGAGTTCCACGGAGATAGATGCCGAGAAGAAGGCCGTAGGGAGATTACCGAAGGCCGACTAGCCGAGGCCGAGGAAGTCCTCCTGAAGCTCTGCAAGGAGTTCCCCATCGAAGGGGGCAGTCTCATGACGGTCCATCTCCCGGACTACGCCACGGAATGGCTCCTGGAGCACGCGGCTCGCGGAGACGCCAGGCAACGCAGACTTCGACGCAGCGCCCTAACCCGACTGCCACTTGAAGAAGCCAAGGCCCTCGGCCTCGAAGCCCAGTGGCGAGACAACGTCGAACCCAAGGAGGAAGACCAATGAAGACCGCTGACCACTGGGACGCCGAGCTAGAGACCTCAATCCACGTCTCTCGACCCTGCACGACCGTCCACCTAGCAATCGCGGGCTACGACCAGGACCAAGGAGTCGACGGCTGCATCCAAGCCGACATGTCACTCGAGGAGTTCGATGCCTGGTCCAGAACCGTGCGAGAGGCGCTCGGGCTACCCAACGCTGCCGACCCCGAAAAACCACGTACCGAAAATCAAAGCACTCAGCCCCCACACAAATAGGGGTCCCAACAACGACCAATCAGGGCGCCAAGGATCAGGAGCACTCCCATGAAACCAACTCTCGAACAACGCTTCTGGAGCAAAGTCGATCGCCGAGGACCCCACGAATGCTGGCCTTGGAAGGGGGAGATCACACACAAGGGCTACGGACGCTTCCGAGTCGGAAAGAAGAACCTCGCAGCACACCGACTCGCCCGGGAACTAACAGGCAACCCAATCCCTCACGGACTCGTCGCAAGACACACCTGCCACGTCAGAGCCTGCGTCAACCCCAACCACATCCTCCACGGAACACATCAAGACAACATGGATGACATGGTCAACGCCGGACACTCAACCCGCGGAACTCGGAACGCCTCCGCCAAACTCCAAGATCTCGATATTCGCATCATCCGACTCGCAGCCAAAAACGGATCCCCTCGGACTACCATCGCTGCCGCTTTCGACATCCACCCATCAACCGTGTCAAAAATCACAACACGAAAAAAATGGGGATGGCTCGATTGAACGACAACTCTAGGAGAGAGAGATAGGGGGCGCGCGGACAGGTCTTGGGATTCATGTACTGATCTGCAACGTATGGGACCCGGGAGCCTACCCCCACGGGGTAGGTAGAAGACATGGGCGAGCTTGCTCGCTCCTCTTCGGATCATGCAAGAGCGACTAGCTTATCGGTTGCGCTTGAACACACGTACTAGGTGAGCAGGGTACGGCGATATGCGTACCATACGGCCTGGCATGTGCTCAGTGCGGCGTCTGAGGCGGCCACGTGTCCTGATCCTCGTCGTCGATGTCCATGGGCGGAGGACGCCGGTAGCTGTCGAGGACATCAGCTTGGAGCATGGCGATGATGCCTAGGACTTCCGCGTAGCCTAGCCCCCATTCGCCGGCCCATGCTTCGATAGTGGTCGTGAGCTGAAGCGCGAGTCCTTCGATTCCCTCGCGGCGTCGTGCTTCGGTCGCCTCGGCATCGTCGCGCGGGCTTGTGTCCATGCTCCCGATTCTACGAGCTTGGGACTTGGGAGTCTCCAAGGTGCCGCGGCGTGATGGTGCTCGGCGTGATCCTGCGTCGGACATCCCCAACGTTCCTCTTCGTGCGTGCCGTTGTCCTCGAGTCCGAGATCTTGCCTGAACGTACGTTGCGTTTGCTGCGCAAGCCTTCGATGCGGTAGGCGGATTCGGTCGTGGTCCGGTACTAGAAGCGTACGTGTGTTCGGACGAGCGAATCGACGGGCTGCCGTGTTGGTGTTTCCGAGTCGAGTCCGAGAGCGCTCCGGGTTTGCCGTGGTTCTCGTGTTCTCGAGTGGGGTTGTGGACTGCCGAGCTTTCCGAGTTGAGTGCTTCGGTTGTGGCGTCCGTTCTTGCGCTCTTGTGCTGTCGCTAGCGCCTTCCGTGCTGGGACGGGTTTATCTTCCTTCGATGCTGTCAAGATCCTGGGGCATTGTCAAGGAGTGTGCGATTCCGCGTCGTTCCTGGGCTTGCGGGCGGTTCTCCGTGTTGGCGTTGCACCGTGGATTTCGTGAAGCTCGTCTCGTGGTCGGGCAATGTTCCCGTGTTTCGGCTCAAGAAGTGTAGCGATTGTGCCGATTGTTCTGGTAGTCGGGCGTGCATGTGTCGTATAGTAGGTGCACGACACGGAACCCTGATTCAAGGAAGTGACAAGATGAGAACCCGACGAAACCTGCTCCCGATCGACGCGACCGCGGCCCGCACTGAAGCGCGGCACGAGACACGTCGACTCCTCGCCCGTTGTGATGCTCTCGAGCTTCGGATTGAGAAAGGCTTGGCCGAGACGAACGAGCTACTCAAGCGGATCGACCGCGTTCGGCTGAGTGCTGAAAAGGCTCTGGAGGTGGCACGATGACCACGCAAGTGAAGCCAGCGCGCGAAGCGTTGCAAGAGATCATGGCGGCTCCAGAGGGCGCGAAGCCGGATAGCTGGGAACGACGGCACGAAGCGGTTTGGTTCGCTTACCGTCGCAACCCTTTCGCCGCTGCGATCCGTAGCCTGATGACGGGAGCGGCGGAATATATCGACGCCTCGGAAACTCTCGGTTGGAAGATCGCGGATGATTGCGTTTTAGGGATTTGCGTGGCGCGAATCCTTGACTCTGTCCGTGGGCTCCTTGACGGGGAGAAAGGGGACCTTGACGGCGGGAAGCTATGGTCCGGGCTCGAGCTGCTAGCGAAACGTGGCGGATGGGAAGATCTGGACGCGGTCACAGAGGCGGCACGATGACGAGCGATTACGGCACATTATGCGATTATCAATCGGGCGATGAGATTCGACCCGCGACCCGTTACGAGTTGCGTCAATCTATGTTTTCGAAGCCTGCTGGCGCGTTCCTGCTTGACGGTCGTTCGGTCTACGTGGCCGACGAGTCTCGATCGGCGCGTGAGGAAGTCCGGGAGCTAGACCGGGAGTTCTGGGACCAAGTCCGACGCGAGAAGGACGAGGAGCGGATTAGTGGCTGTTAGCAAACCAAAGGACGTCGTGAGCCTACGTACTTGGTGTCTCGCTCTGTGCTGCATCATGTGCGCTGTATTAGCGTGGCGTATTGGCACGATGCGGCGAGACATCTCGAAGCTTCAGAAGCTCGTGGAGAGCCAATCCGTGAGGATTGAGGCTAGGGACAAGCTCCAATCAGGGCGCCAACTTGACGATACCCAGCGTCAGGTTTTGAGCATCTTCTCGCGGGGGAAGTGATGGGCAAGAAGTGCGCGAACTGTGGCGCTCGTCTAAGAGCCGAACTCTTTTAGCCTTTGAATCAGGCCGGCGCGGCTTCCCCACCCTGGGCGGTGACGGGGAGTCGCGCCATTTTTTTTGGAGCGAGACCACATGCGTTGGATTTACGACAGCGACGGGATTGAATACCGGGTCTGTTGGAGCTGGGGAAGCCCTGACCCTGCAAGGCGGCGGGCATCGGCGCGGATTGAGCTATGGGCTCGAGACTACGGCGACCCGAAGGGCGCGGACGTTGTCGATGGGTCTGAGACTGTCGAGGCGATGGCGCGGCTCCTCGAGATTCACCGGGACGCTGGGCGCTTCGACTTGTCCACGTATGACTGCCTAGCTGAGTCGCTAGCGGAGCTGTAAAGATCCTCTCGGGCGCCATCGGGCGTGAGATTCGAGCATCCACGTCTGCCAGGAAGTGGAAAGTGCCGTTTGGCGCCCTCGAGAAGCTCCAATCAGGGCGCCGGGGATCTTGCTGCCCCCGTGCTTTTGCGCTGTCTCACCCTGACTCGAGCGTGCGCATTGTAGCCATGCGCCAGGTATAGAGCGAGGCCCTGGCATCGAGAATCGGGGCGTATTGATGGGTTAGCATCTGTGAATCAGGGCGCCCAGCAGGGTTAGGGGGCGTCCGTTTTCACGGAGGCCCACGATGGCAGCAGCAATCCCGGTTGACCCCAAGGTCAGTCTTTACGGTGACGCTTGCGACGGCTCCGCCCTCACGTTCGTGCTAGGCGCGACGTTAGAGAGTGCGAGTATCGCAACAGCGACTTTCCCCCACGAGCGATCGAACGGTCGTTGCTACGTATCCCAAGAGGGCCACGCCTTCCAAGAGCTGGGCGCGAATGCGGCGTCGCAGGAGCTTCATTTTACCGGCACGGTCGGTGGCGAGGAGTGCTACTGGGAGGTCGAGCTAAGTCAGGCGAGTCCTTACGGGCGCAAGGTTCCGGCTCGGCGCGGCTACTTCACAACAGAGTGCTTTGTGTCGGTGCGGTCGCTGTTCGGCGACATCATGAGTTATCCGGGCCAGGACATCTTGGAGGCTCGGGTCTACAAGGTGGCGATCCCGCCGCTGGCCGACGACACGGTTGTAGCGACCGCGACGATCAGCTCGACGGCGCTGGCTCCCGACACGCCCTATGTCAGCCCAACGTCGACGAACCTGTATGCGGGTGTCACCACGGACACGCTGGGGTTCTACACGGGCACGACGACGATCAAGGGGTCGCCCACTGGCGTCCACACGCTGTTCGAGTCGTCAGACACGCTGAGTGACCCCCAAGTTATTCATCTCGGATCTCGATCCCATGCTGGACCCGCGACTATCGCGATCGCCCGCATTGAGAACCAGGCGGCCGATAACTACTTCGACCTCGGCAGGGGTGGTTCTTCGCCAGCCGTTGTTTCCCCAATGCACTTTCGGCTCTACACCGGGACAACTGTAAGTGCGACAGGCAACGGGGCTCTCAAGCTTTACGCCAACCAGCACGGCGTCAACGTCGGCACGAACCCCGCAGCCCCCACATCGGGCCGAGCGTTCCAGGTCACCACCACGGCGCAGGCCACGGCAGCATTCTTCGATGACGCCACTGGGCGTTTTATGCTCCCATGGAACGCCACCGGATCCGGCGATGCCCAGATTGTGATCGGAGCGACTCCACAGCTAAGGGTTTATGCGACAGCCTCGGATAGCTACGTCCGTAACGGTGCTGGGACTTTCCGAATCGAAAACACGGCTGCGACATCCACTTACTTCATGTGTCCGTCGTCGCAGGCCATGCATTTCCAGGTCAACGCCGTCACCACCGCGCAGATCGACGCCAATGGCATCGATCTGCCGCTGAACGGGACCGGGGGCAACCCAAACATATCGATTGGCTCGAATGCCTACTTCAAGCTTTACGGCGGCGCGGCGGCTTCTTACATCTACTCGAATGCGCCGGGGGCCTTCAGCATCTACCAGTCAGGTAACGCGGATCTAGATCTTATCTGCGAACACGCTTCTGGCGGCAATGTGAATATCAAGGTTCGCGGGGCCGCCGCTGGAGACATCATCAGCACATTCGGAGGCAGCTCGGCGACGCTCCTCGTCGATCAGTCGTCCGCCACGGGCGCGAAGCCGGTGCTCTCCCTCGACCAAGGAGACGTGGACGAGTCGTTCATCAACTTCGTCGGCACAGCGACCGGGGACGCGGCATCGTCAATCAGCACATTCACGACAAGCGCCACGCCAACCCATCACATTCGATGTGAAGTCAACGGCACTCATGGCTGGGTGCCATTCTCGACCTCAGCCCCGACCGCATAACAGGAGCCTGACCTATGAAAAACTACGCAACAACCGTGGTCGAGGCGGGCATCGCTTTGACCGTCTGCGACCTCTTCATCTTCGTACTCAAGCAAGTCCCTAAAGGCGGGATTGATCCTGTCGCCATGGGTAATCGCATCAAGCTTCTGGACGTCGTGGAGGATGTCGAGATCGGCGCTGAGATCGACTTCAGCCCGGAGCAACTCATCGCGATGCGTGACGTCTGGCGCGCATCTACAGCGCCTGCTGTTGATCGTGGGATCAACAAGCTACGCGACGAGCTTGAGGCGGCAGCAGTCGCGAAGACATCATCATCCAAGAAAGGCCCAAAGGCGCAGAGCGCATGATCCGGCTCGCTGTCGTGCTAGTTATGGCGATGGCGAGTCTTTGTTCGGCGCAGGTGAATCTGTTGCCTGCGCCGAACAAGTTCTCAACATGGTCTTACAAGTTCTTCGTGGGGCTTGGGCAGCCTTCGATCGACGCCTCTAACGGTCGCTTCACCGCGGTCAACAGGAGCCCGACCCGGCTCGCATACGTGGAGGTGCTTTCGCCGCCTGTCACGTTGCTACCTGGTCGCGGGCGAGAGGATCCCAAGCGCGTGACATTCCTGGCGAAGGTTGCACACGGAACACGGCGCGTAAAGAACGAGAGCGCTTGGGTCTCGGTCCATGCGGACGTTGGAGCGACTCTTCGGCTCCGCGCAGTGAGCTATCAGGACACGGCCTGCGCGATCACTGCGGTGGTGACTCCGCAGGCTCCTCCGACCCCGTATGTGCAGCTCAAGTGGCGGGTGCGGATCCCCCCTCTGCACACCTGGAGCCTGGGCAGTGTCTCGGCGCACATGGCCTGGGGTCCGGCTGTGGAGATGTCGGGCAACGAATACCGAGTCGCGGTGGAGGTGTCCGCAACGGAGCCCTTCCCGGTCGGTGTTCTCTGGGGGCCTCGGCTCCCGTCACCGATTCAGCTCGCGGGCTGGTATGGGCCTGGGCTCCTCATCAATCCGCACGGGTTGGTGTTCTTGGCGACTCCGGTGCCTCAGATTGGGAGCAGCAACAAGGCTCTCATTTCTGCGATATGGTCTGGGCACTGGCAAGCGGTCAGTGTGATCCCGGCGTCATTGGGATGGAGTCTTGGAGGATGATTGCATTGGCTGAAGACGAACTACTTCGCGGCGAGGTCGCGGCTCTACGGATCCTACTGGAGAAGCTCGAACAGCGGATAGAGAAGAGCTTCGACTCGCTACAAGACAGCATTGCGGGTGTCCATTGGGTCAAAGCCCTTGAGCGTCGGATCGAAGCATTGGAGGAGGCGCTAGAGAAGCGCACGACTCACCTAGAGCAAGTCTTCGACTCTCGCATCGGTAAGATCGAAAGCACGTTTTCCCGGTTGGTCTGGCTAGTTATCACGCCAGTCGTTCTTGGGCTACTAGCGCTCGTCTTCAAAGCGAGCCTTTAGGAGAGACATGAGACGAGTCATCTACTGGGGCGGCATCGGAGCCGCGGTTCTAATCCTCACAGCGTGTACGTCGCTCTCTCCTGAGACGGTGGCTTTCATCGAGGACCAGGTCACTAAGGGCACTCTCACGCGCGAATCAGCCGACGCGCTGCTTGGCAACGAGACTGCGCTTGGCACGGTCATCACTAGCGTGGTCACGGGGCTCTCGGCTTATGCGCTGAGCTACTTCGGTATCACGCGATCGATCCGTAAAGAGCGCGGCCCGATCGACGACCGGAACGGCAAGCCGCCAGTCGGTGTCTAGGAGTGGCCCCTCGAGTGTCGTAAGATCTCCGGTGTCACCTCCTACTGAGGAGAGCCAGGTCCCCGCGCGAAAGTATGGGGGCCTGGCTTTTTTTATGGATCCCCGTGTAGCCCTTGCACGTTCCTGCCGATAGTGTTAGCATACCTGGCACAACATCAGAAGGAGTGACACATGGACATCGACACGATCTTGGACGCGGTAGGCGACAACATCGCCGAGGCGTATCGGAATGGGCTCGAGCGTTACATCGCTCAGCGTTGGCCTCACTTGTGCAATGCGTGCGTCTGTTGTGCGGCTGACGAGTATGAGTGCAGCAGCTACCAGTCCTGGCCGGAGTATTTAGCTGAGGACGGGTCCTGGTTGGAGGATTCTCGGTTGGCGTGTGGCTGCTGTTCTCACGGCGACGACGAGAATTCGAGGCTCTACCACGCAGCAGCGGAGAAAGTCCTCTGTGCGGGCTGCGGGCAGGTCCTGGGCACCTTCAGCGAGACCGATCGGACATGGAGCGAGTCATGAGCCACGACCAGATCAACGTGGGCGACTGGGAGATCTCTTCCTGCGGCCATTACCAGGGCAACTTCACCGCGACCGAGGGTTGCCTGGCTGACCAGAGCTACACCAATAGTTTCGGGGCTGAGGCGGATGCGCCTGGATGCCTGTGGAGCACCCGCACGAGTATCGACAGCGGTTACTCTGATGTGGTGAGGGAACTGCTCGAGCTGAACCGCCTCATCTGCCAGATCATCGACGTGCAGATGGAGCACGAGGCCGAGGAAGAAGAGAAGGCCACGGCGGAGGGATGAGTCTTGGGCGCCACCGATTTCATGAGGGATGCGATCCGTGAGGTTCGCTTGGAGAATGCTCACGGGGATTCGCTGATGAAGCACACTCCGAACATTCGAAAGGACAACGTGGACAGATTCCTCGGGTATGCGTTGTGCCTTGCTCGGAAGACTCGAGTGGTGGAGGTGGGCCTCCAGCGTCTCTACAAGATCCCGTGGTGCGAGCAGCGGAAGGAGTTGATCTTGGAGATCTACAGCTACCGGATGCGTGCCGACTCGCTGACGGAGGCTTGCCGGAAGGTCCTGGCTCGGAACGCGAAGGCTCTCAGGCGGTGACGCGCTCCCGGATGGCTCCGTAGGCGATCTTTCGGGCTCCGGGGCTAGTGATGGTTGAGCGGAGGTGCTGGACCCACTCGGCTCCGAACTTCCGCTCGGCCTCCTGCTGGAGCATCCCCAGGTCGTTCTCGGTCCATCCTTCGTGGGCGAGCCTCTCAGCGATCATCTTGGCGTTGATTTCCGACTCGACGCCCCATTCCACGAGGGCTTCGGCGAATCCGTCCTCCTCTGGCTCGTCCTGGGGCTCTGTGAGGCGATCTGACGGGACTTCGACCCCATTCGAGGCTTCCGGGACGCGGCCTTCCCCAGTGAAGTCCAGGGACTCCTGAGCGGCTCTGGGCTCTGGCTGGGGTTCCCCGTCGCGGATGGCCTGCTCATCGATCCGCTCGGCGAGGTCGTCTGCGAATACGAGGTAGTGCTGGTCCTCCACGCGCAAATACCTGACACGAACGCGGTCTAGGAACTTCACCGCCATCTCGATGTCGCATTTGAGGAACTCAGCGCACTCGATCAAAGTCATCAGCTTCGGAAGTTTCATTCGGGCAACCTACTGGTTCGGTCTCGGTATGCGTCATCGACAGCTTCGGCGCGGGCGTCGATCCATTCTTTGGTGTCCGGTTCAGCCCGGAGCTTCGTCGGATCGCTAGGCTCGAGCGTGGAAAGAGTGTAGCTGTCGAGCGCTTTTTGCACTTTGGGTCGATATTGCGGGGAAACGTCGTTGATGGTCCAAGCCCGCCGAGATCCGGGGAACGTGTCTCTGAAGTGAAGAGCGTGGGAAAACGCTCCCACCACTGCATCGAATAACGCATCTCTGCGCTTGAGCGTAGGGTCATCGCGCATCGCATGTTCGGCCTCGTGGCGTAACCGTGCGATCAGCCGAAACCTGCGGACCACGGAGTCGGTGTCGTCCCAGGATTCAGCCTCTAGAAACGGATGATCTGGCAAGCCCTCAAAGTCCGTGTCCATCAGACGATGTGCCTCCAACTCTTTCCGTTTTTGATATTCCACACGGTCCCTTGTGTGACTCCGAATTTCCGGGCCGCTCCAATCTGGGAAAATCCCGTATCAAGCAAGATCCGAATCATTCGAACATCTTCTTTTTTAAGTTTTGAGCCTGTTCTGTCTTCACCTCGCGGCATCCTTCCGGCCGCGATTGCGTCGCGGACATTATCAGCCTGGGTGCCTTCCAAGATGTGTGCCGGGTTCACACAGTTTCGAACATGGCAGGTATGCCGAGCGATAAGGTTTTTCGGTATGGGATCCCCCACTAGCTCTCGAGATACCCGGTGGGCTAGGCCGGATTCACCTGAAGGACTTACGGTTCTCCCGTAACCGTTCTGGTTGAGACATCCTCGCCATAACCAACACTCGTCCTTGCCGGCCTTTTCGACTTGCGACCAGAACCTACTTTCATTCGTCAAGTCTCTAATATGCAAGGGGTTCATACATGATCGAAGACCGCACGAGTGTTCAGTCCTCCCCTTTTTCCCCACAGGCCTTCCGACTAGCTGCCTTACTAAAATATGAGCCCTCTTGAGGCGCCCATCAGCTCCCTTGAATAGGGCGTAACCTCGGCGGTCAATGCAGGCGCTCCATGGCCAACATTCGTCAGGCCCTCGAACCTCAACTTTTGACCAAAACCTGCCTTCGAAGTCCGTGTCACTCATCGCACCCCTCACTTTCGCCGTAGCCGTAGCCGAAGCCGGAGCCGTAGCCGTAGCCGTCGCCGGAGCCGTAGCCGGAGCCGTCGCCGTCGCCGTAGCCGTAGCCGTAGCCGAAGCCGAAGCCGTAGCCGTAGCCGTAGCCGAAGCCGAAGCCGTCGCCGTAGCCGTAGCCGTCGCCGGAGCCGTAGCCGGAGCCGTCGCCGTCGCCGTAGCCGTAGCCGAAGCCGTCGCCGTAGCCGTCGCCGTAGCCGGAGCCGTCGCCGTTATTCAAGGTGCACCGCCTGGCTGCGGATAGATTGTTCGGCTTCGGCGCTGCACTCGATGATCTCGCAATTCTCGGTCAGATGATGCCGAGGTAGCGGTGCGCCGACCTTACTTGCCTTGTCCAGCCCGTGTACCGCGACCCCGGACAGGAAGGCTCCTCGCGCTGGCTTCCAATACCACAGCCTCCGCGACTCGGTGATTACGCACTCGCGCCCAGAGTAGGACTCCAGCACCCCCGCGTGAACGCCCGCATCATGGCACCGGACGATCACGTACTCCCCGACCATCTTGTTATCGATTGATGCCGTCGCTATCTGTACGCCGCCGAGAAGGGTCACGATCTCTCGCGCCTGGCCGATTGTCATATCATCGATGTTCATAGTATTTCTCCTTGTCGTTCACTCATCGCGCACCGCCTTCTTGATCGCGTCCAAAGCCCAGGAGATCTCGATGCTGCATCCGTCACAGTTCGGATCTGCCGGGCCTAAGCAGTTCTGGACCTCGGCGAGAGTGTGCTCCAGCTCCGCGATGCGCTCGTTTTTGTCGAGGTAGGTATCGGATGCGAGCGTCTTGAACTTCACGACCTCCGCCTCCAGCTCCGCGATCCGCTTGCGGGCGGCAAGGAGCCAGCCCACCAACTCGTCGTAGGAGATGTGAGGGCTCACAGAGGCGCACTCGTCGCAGCCTTCGATCTCCGTCCACTGTTTAGCGTTTGGCTCACTCATCGCGCACCGCCTTCTCGACGACCACCTGTAACTCGCCGTCTTTGACCCAGAGCTGCCCAACGTATTCCCCATCGATGTAGAGGTTGATGCGACTCTTTGAGTCCGGCTGGAGATCGATACGGTCGCGGTTTTCGGCCATGGTTTGAACCCAAGGTCTTGGGATGTGGAACAGCGAAAGTGAAGAGGGCGGCAGCAGTGGCGTTGTTGGCGCTGGAGGCCCTGGGCAGTAATGCACTTCGCAAGCCCCGATAGGTTGATCGCACGTCGGGCACCGAGCGAAGCCGGGGAAGATTGGGGACTGATCTCTGTAAGGATCACTCATCGCGCACCGCCCTCTCCATATACACGCTGCTCCGAGGTCAGCACCTTCGCGACGTGCACGAGCGCGTACTGAATCTCATAGGCGCACCCATCGCACGTTGGTTTCGCAGGGCCGAGATTCCTGTCGATTTCTATCACAGCTTCCTCCAACTCCGCGATGCGCTTGTCACGCTCCTCAACGATTTCGTGCAGCCCCTCGTTCCCGGCTTCGATGATCTTGTTGAGAGCCTCCAGCTCCGCGATTCGCTTAGTCTGCGCCTCGATAATGTCGGCCTGATCGTCCATAACCTTGTCGTTGTAGCTACTCATCGCACCCCTCCGCCGCCTTCGCGAGCCGTCGATTCTTCTCCATTAGCTCCTCGATACGTTTTCGATCTTCTTCCAACGAGAGCTTGGCTGCATGGATAGCGTGATGGCTACCGTGACGCTCCCCGAGCGTGCGACGCAGGTCCGCTGCCTGGGCGCTCTTTAGTTGGTTGATCTCCCGCAGCTCCGCGTTCTCCGCGCGCAGGCGCCTCAACTCATCGCCGGCATTCAGATAAGTATCGGACGCGAGAGTCTTGAACTTCGTAACCTCCGCGCGCAGGCGCAGGAGTTCTTCGAGCCCAAGCCGCGCGTCATGATAGATGCGCCACATGGACCCACCGGCATCAATGTCTGGCCCGAGGTGACGGATGGCCCTCTCTATCTCTTCACCCGTGGGCAGCTTTGCATTCTCCCATTGCGCGTCACTCAGCATTCGTCACTCATTGTTATGCCCCAGCTTCTTCCACTTGGCCCACTCGCGCCGGAACTTATTCCGTTCACGTTCCTCTCGATGCAACTCCTTCCACGCCTCATCGCTCATCGGTGGCGGGCAGGTGCAATCGTTTCGAATGATGATGCCAAGGCAACAGCACTTGAGACGCCGCTCTTCGGCTGTTGGTTGCTCAGGGATCGCGAACCTACTCATCGCACCCCTCCGCAGCCGAGAGCTTCATCTCGATCCACTCGACCAAGGAGACGCCGTCTATCTGGATCCCGCATCCCCTCACCGTTGCCCCGAGCGTGGCGTCCTTCAGGATCCGATCGCGCCTCTCGTCCATCCTCATCCGCATATCGACCTCAGTTGCGGTCTGGGGTTCTTCGGTCCGGGGCATTAGCGCCTCGACCATCTTCCGCAGCTCCGCGTTCTCCTTGCTCAGGCCGACCAGACCTCCAGGGGCGGGGTTTATCTGGTTCATCAAGGCGCGTTCCCACTCATCACGCCCCTTCTCGAGCCGTTCCTGAAGTTCCAGCAGTTCATGGACCACCGAGATAATCGGGATGGGGACATCAAGGAAGTAGTTGCGCCCGTCGACCCAGGACTTCAGGGCTGTCCATTGCGCGTCACTCAGCATCGCACCCCTCCGCCGCCTTCGCGAGCGCCTCGTCGAGCGTGTCGGCTAGTATCGCTGGAGAGCCTTCCTCCCCACTCGCGCGAGCGCACTTAATATGGATATCAGTTTTGCTCGGCATGACTCTGCGAGTGATGCACCAAGAGTCGTTGCCGCGACTAATGTCCAGCTTCCGCAGGTTCGCCCCGAGCGTGGCGTCCTTCTTCATCGCGTCGAACTGCGCGCCCGGCATACAGCGAACGT
>Ga0316205_10001931_pt1 | contig 23479 bp, 20 predicted proteins | sample 3monthpyrite_MG_FD_204941 | JGI IMG/M metagenome (GOLD analysis project Ga0316205, IMG submission 204941) | Microbial mat bacterial communities from mineral coupon in-situ incubated in ocean water Damariscotta River, Maine, United States -... | ecosystem: Environmental > Aquatic > Marine >... | reverse complement strand
CATAAAGATGGTAGATCTGGCCATGGCTGTCGCCAAGGATCTGCACCTCGACATGGCGCGCGCGGGTGATCATCTTTTCCAGATAGCCCTCGCCATTGCCAAAGGCGGCCTCGGCCTCGCGGCGGCCTTCACGAACCTTTTCCTCAAGCTCGTCGGGGCCAAAGATGGGCCGCATGCCGCGCCCGCCGCCGCCCCAGGAGGCTTTCAGCATCAGGGGATAGCCCACCGCTTCGGCCTCGGTCCGGATCGCCGCCATATCATCGCCCAGAACTTCCGTTGCGGGGATCACCGGCACGCCCGCCTCGATCGCCACGCGCCGGGCGCTGGCCTTGTCGCCAAGCTGGCGCATGGTTTCGGCCCTGGGGCCGATAAAGGTGATGCCATTGGCCGCGCAGGCATCGACGAATTCGGGGTTCTCGGACAGCAGCCCATAGCCCGGATGGATCGCATCCGCGCCGCATGCTTTGGCGACGCGAATGATTTCCTCAATGCTCAGATAGGCCGCCACCGGGCCCAGACCTTCGCCGATCTTATAGGCTTCGTCGGCCTTGAACCGGTGCAGACACAGCTTATCCTCTTCGGCATAGATCGCGACGGTGCGCTTGCCCATTTCATTGGCCGCGCGCATCACGCGAATGGCAATCTCGCCGCGATTGGCAATCAGGATTTTCTGAAACTCGGCCATGAACTGTTCCCTCTGGTTCCGGTCCGCTCGGACGCTAGGTCATAATTGCTGCGCTGCCAATAGGTCGGGTCCGGTCACATTGCTTGCGCAGCGTTAGCGGTAACATTTCCAGTCTTCCCAACCTGACCAGTTGCGCTTTGCCGGCACATTAGCGATCTGGCATGCGCTCCGTTTGCAGGAACCGACCTATCGCGCCGGTTCCTCGACGGAACAGGCAGACCCGCGTTGGCGCTGCGGTTAGCATGCTCCGGGCCATATTGGTAACCATATATTACCAAATCGGGTCAATCTGTCCTGTCATGGACCAACCGCCCCCGCAGATCCGCCAGGCTGCGCGCCCCGATCTGCCCCATACACGAGGCCAGATCGGCCACCAGCATGTCGTGCAGATGCGCAGGCCCTGCCGCGCCAAGTGCGCCAAGCGCATACTGCCAGGCCCGCGCCATCATCACGAAATCCGCCCCCAGGGCCAGCGCGCGCATGATGTCGAGCCCGCCCGCCACGCCGCTGTCAAAGATCACCGGCAGGTCGGTCGCGGCCCGGATCGCGGGCAACACCTCGATCGCGGCCAGCGCCCCGTCAAATTGGCGCCCGGCATGGTTCGAGACCCAGATCGCATCGACCCCCGCAGCCTCCAGCCGGGGCACATAGCGCGCATCCATCACCCCCTTGACGACCAGTTTGCCGGTCCATTCGCGGCGTAATTCTTCCAGATAGGTCCAATCGGGGGCCGTGCGCAGCAGATATCCGATATGCGCGGTCGAGGGCATCGGGCCAGAGGCCTGCGCATATTTGTCCAGAAACCGCATCCGGGGCAGGCCCGCGCGCATCGTTCCCAGAGCCCAGGCCGGGCACAGGGCCACCTGCGCCATCAGTCGTGGCGTCAGGCGCGGAGGCTGCACCAATCCGCCGCGCGTCTGGCGTTCCCGGCGCGAGGCAACGGGCACATCGACGGTCAATACCAGCGTTTCGAACCCGGCATCGCGCGCCCGCGCCAGCATATCGCTGCGGATGTCCGGATCGCGTGGCGGATAGAGCTGGAACCAGCCCTGACCCTGCGCATAGGGGCCAATGGTTTCGGGTGTTTCCGTGGCGACCGTCGACAGGCCGTAAGGAATGCCTGCCGCAGCAGCATGGGCCGCCAACAGGCGCTCGGCATTGGGCCAGATCAGCCCCGACATACCGACCGGCGATATCCCGAAGGGCACCGGATGGCCGCGCCCCATCAAAGAGCAACTCAGGTCGACATCCGCGCCACCGTCCAGAATCGCAGGATGAAACAGCACCTCATCCAACTTGATGCGGTTGCGCGCGAGGGTCGCTTCATGCCCGGTGCCGCTATCGAGATACTCCCACACAAAATGCGGAATACGCCGTCGCGCGCGTGCTTTCAGGTCGGAAACACCGGGATATCGGCTGTGTAGATCCATATCGGCAGACAATAGCGCCCCACGGATTCTGTCCAGACCCCTTGCCCCATATCGATATGAATACGCCCACACGGCTTCCCGATTGCCCGGTATGTTGCGGATGCTGCCGTAAGGGGGCGTCGCACAGGCCCGCCTCGGCGACAGAAAAGGGGCGGAACAGAATGTGAACAAGGCTTTTACTCGCAATCCGTCTGCGCTACGCTCGCGCGCATGGATATTTTCGACGATGAAACCGCCTTTGCCTCGGCCTCGCTGTCGGCCCGCGCCTTGGCCGCGCGGCCAAGGCCCTATCTTGACGGGCTGAACGATCCGCAGCGTGAGGCGGTCGAAACGCTTGATGGCCCGGTCCTGATGTTGGCCGGGGCCGGGACCGGCAAAACCCGCGCGCTGACGGCCCGCATCGCGCATCTTCTGTCGACCGGCACCGCCCGCCCGAACGAGATACTCGCCGTCACCTTCACCAACAAGGCCGCGCGCGAGATGCGCAACCGGGTCGGCGGGCTTTTGGGCCGGGCGGTGGAAGGCATGCCCTGGCTCGGCACCTTCCACGCGATCTGTGTCAAACTCCTGCGCCGCCATGCCGAACTTGCCGGGTTGAAATCGAACTTCACCATCCTCGATACCGACGATCAGGTGCGCCTGCTGAAGCAATTGATCATCGCCGAGGGCATCGACGAAAAACGATGGCCGGCCCGCGCGCTGGCGCATGTCATCGACAAATGGAAAAACCGCGCCTGGACGCCGGAAAACGTGCCTGCCGCCGAATCCGGGGCGTTCAACGACAAGGGCATCGACCTTTACGCCGCCTATCAGCGCCGCTTGCGGGAACTGAACGCCACTGATTTCGGCGACCTGCTGCTGCATGTCGTGACAATCTTTCAGGCCCACCCGGATGTGTTGAAGCAATACCAGACCTGGTTTCGCTACATTCTGGTCGACGAATATCAGGACACCAACGTGGCGCAGTATCTGTGGCTGCGGCTGTTGGCGCAGGGGCATCAGAATATCTGCTGCGTCGGCGATGACGATCAGTCGATCTATGGCTGGCGCGGGGCCGAAGTGGGCAATATCCTGCGCTTCGACAAGGATTTTCCGGGTGCCAAGGTGATCCGGCTGGAACAGAATTACCGCTCGACCGAGCACATCCTGGCCGCCGCCGCGGGCGTGATCGCGGGCAATAAGGGGCGCCTCGGCAAGACATTGTGGACCGAGGCCGAGGGTGGCGAAAAGCTGCGCCTTATCGGCCATTGGGATGGCGACGAAGAGGCCCGGTGGGTGGGCGACGAGATCGAGGCGATGCAGGGTGGCACCCGTGGCATGGCCCCGATCGGTGCCGATGGCATGGCGATCCTGGTGCGCGCCAGCCACCAGATGCGTGCCTTCGAGGATCGGTTCCTGACCATCGGGCTGCCCTATCGTGTCATCGGCGGCCCCCGGTTCTATGAACGCATGGAGATCCGCGATGCCATGGCCTATTTCCGCCTCGTGATCAGCCCCGAGGATGATCTGGCCTTTGAGCGCATCGTCAACACGCCCAAACGCGGACTTGGCGACAAGGCGCAACAAAAGATCCAGATGGCGGCGCGCGCCAATGGCGTCTCACTGATGGAAGGCGCGCGGGATTTGCTGGCGGCCAAGGGGCTGACCGGCAAAGGTGCCGTGGAACTGGCGCGGCTTCTGGCCGGGTTGGATCGCTGGCGCGCGCTGATGGCGGGGCCGATGCGGCCCGCCAGCCCGGTGTCTGATCTGATAGAGGAAGACGCGCCCGCGGGCACGCTCTCGCATATCGAACTGGCTGAGATCATTCTGGACGAAAGCGGCTACACCACAATGTGGCAGAACGACAAGACGCCCGAGGCACCGGGGCGGCTGGAAAACCTCAAGGAATTGGTCAAAGCGCTGGAGAGTTTCGAGAATCTGCAAGGGTTTCTGGAGCATGTTTCCCTCATCATGGACAATGAGGCCGATGCCGATGAGCCCAAGGTGACGCTGATGACCCTGCATGCGGCCAAGGGGCTGGAGTTTCCGGCCGTGTTCCTGCCGGGGTGGGAGGACGGTCTTTTCCCCAGCCAGCGCTCGATGGATGAGGAGGGGCTGAAGGGCTTGGAGGAAGAGCGCCGGCTGGCCTATGTCGGCATCACCCGGGCCGAGCGGGTCTGCACCATCTCGTTTGCCGGCAATCGCCGTGTCTATGGGCAGTGGCAGAATCAACTGCCGTCGCGATTCATCGATGAGCTGCCCGAGGCGCATGTCGAGGTGCTGACGCCACCGGGGCTTTATGGCCATCAGGGTGGTGCCGCGCAGGGGGGCTTTGGCGGCTCGGGCATGCACGACAAAGCCTCGCGCGCCGATGTCTATAATTCACCGGGCTGGCGGCGGATGCAGGCCAATCAGGGCGCGCGCGGCGTGGGTCAGCCGCGCGAGGCCCGCAATTTCGTGATTGATGCGGAGGCTGTGGCGGCGTTTTCCATTGGCGACCGGGTGTTTCACAATAAGTTCGGCTATGGCCGGGTCGAAGGAGTTGAGGGCGACAAGCTGGAGATCGCTTTCGACAAGGCCGGTATCAAGCATGTGGTGGGCCGGTTTCTGGTCGCCGCGGATCAGGCCGATGATGTGCCATTTTGAAATTGGCCTCTTTTTTCGCGGGCGTGGCGCGCCTTGCGGGCCTTGGGCATGAGTAATTTTGCAAAGAAGAAGATCAGTCGCCCAGGAATATCGGGATCAGCGTGCCCACCAGCAGCAGCGCCATGGTGATATTGAATGCCCTGAGCCTGGTCCCGGTGCCCAACAGGCGCTTCATCTGCACCCCCAGCCAGGCCCAGACCGTGATTGAGGGAAAATTCGTCGTCAGAAAGACCAGCGCCACCAGGCCCGCGCCGATCCAACCACTGCCTTCTGCGGCATAGTTGGTCTGCGCCGCAATCGCCATGTAGATGGCTTTCGGATTGACCCACTGAAAGGCTGCCGCTTGCAGGAATGTCAGCGGCGTGCCCTTTGCGGCGGTCTCGCTTGGCGGGGCGGCATTGGCGATTTTCCAAGCCAGCCACAGCAAGTAGACGGAGGTGATCCCGGTCAAAACGGTGCGGGCCAACGGGTAGATCGCGAAAAGTTCCAACAGGCCAATCCCCATCAGAAACACCATGAAGCCATGGCCCAGGCTGATGCCGAACATATGCGGCAAGGTCCGGCGCAGGCCGAAATTGGCCCCCGAGGCCATCAGCATCAGATTGTTGGGCCCTGGCGTGATCGACAGGGCAAAGGCAAAGCCAATCAGGCCAAAAAGAAGCTCTTGTGTCATGGCGCAACACTAATGCGGCACAGGCGCAATGAAATTGCAAATCTAAGTGGTTCGCGTAATAATTCACAACAAATGACCAAGATTGACGAAAAAGACCGGCAGATATTGCGTGTCCTGGCCGGTGATGGCCGGATCAGCAATCTTGATCTGGCCGAACGGGTTGCGCTGTCGCCCTCGGCGGCGCTGCGCCGGGTGCAGGCATTGGAGGTGGCGGGCGTGATCGCGGGCTATCGCGCGGTTTTGGACCCGGCCAAACTGGGCGTGGGGTTTGTGGCCTATCTGAGCGTCGGGCTCAAGGAACACACCAAATCCGCGCAGGAAGCGTTTGAACGCGCCATGGCCCGGGCACCCGAAGTGCGCGAGTGCCACAACATCACCGGCAATGTCGAATATTTGCTGCGCGTCGAGGCGGCCAATCTGGCCTCCTACAAGGCATTTCACACCGATGTTCTGGGTGCCTTGCCCCAGCTTGCGACAATATCCACCCATGTTGTCATGGCTTCGCCCAAGGATGACCGCGCCTGATCAAAAAATGAAAAAGCGGCGATACCCAAGGGAGGAGGGGTATCGCCGCTTTTTTACTCATGCGCCTGGCCCAGGGGAGGAGCGGGCATCAGCGCCGAGGTTCGGGCCATCCGCGAAACCGCAGACTGCCCGTATTAGGGGCGCAGACATCCCCCAAGGGAGGAGGAGAGGGGTGCCTGCGCAGTTTTTGCGGAACCTCAAGGGAGGAGGGAGGCTCGCAAAACTCAAGACCCATCTGGGGTCCGGTGTCTTTGAGCGGCGGTGCCGGGAGGAGGTGGCACCGCCGCGCTGCCCGGCGGGTCATCTGGGAGGATGAGACCCGGCGGGAAGGTCGATTGCTGCGTTTATTTCGCTGCGCCGTAGGCGGTTTCCAGCGAGATGCGGCGGATTTCGCTGCGGTTGATGCCGAGATCGTCCAACTCGCGCTGCGCCAGGCCGCTCAACTCGTTATACGTGCGGCGATACATGCTCCAGCTACGATAGGCCTGGCCGGCCTGGCTGAAAATCTCACCCAGACGGGCGGTGATCGAAAGGGCGGTCCCTTTGTTCTGAACTGCGTATGCCATTGTCATTTCCTCGTGGCGTCTCTGGCAGGGGCGGTTGGTTGCGCTACCATTTCGGGGCGCGGTGCCGTCCGGCTGCTATCCATGTTCGTTGTGATTGAAGATAGGGCAATGCTGCGCCTGCACAATCCCTGAGTTGTCATTTCTGCTATGCAGCATTTGCATAACGTGAACGTAAACTGCCGGGATCTTATGCAATTCGACCAGGAGTTGGGCAAAGGGGTGCAACCGGGGCGAAACTGCCCTATCTGGCGAGAGAACGATTTCAGCGACAAGGATCGACCGATATGACACAGACGCGCGAAACCATTCTTGCGGCCCTTAATCGGTTGAGCCTGCCCGATGGCGGCACGTTGGTCAGCCGTGACATGCTGCGTGCCCTCAGTGTGACCGACGGCAAGGTGGCCTTTGTGATCGAAGCCGCCTCACCCGAGGAGGCGCAGCGCCTAGGACCGGTCCGCGACGCGGCCGAGGCTCTTGTGAAAGGGCTGGAGGGCGTGACCGGGGCCACCGTGGCGCTGACGGCGCATTCCGGCAAACCCGCGCCCCGGCCCGCCGCGCCGCAGGGGGAGCCGCCGAATCTCAAGTTCGGCGGTCACGCAAAGCCGCAACAGGGCTCGATGAAGCCAAGCAGCGTGGCCCGCATTCTGGCCGTTGGGTCGGGCAAGGGCGGTGTCGGCAAATCCACCGTTTCGTCGAATCTGGCCGTGGCCTTGGCGCGGGCCGGGCGGCGTGTCGGGCTGCTGGACGCCGATATCTACGGGCCGTCGCAGCCGCGCATGATGGGCGTGTCGAAACGCCCGGCCTCGCCCGATGGCAAGACCATCCTGCCCCTGCACAGTCACGGCGTGACGATGATGTCGCTTGGCCTGATGCTGCCCGAGGATCAGGCCGTTGTCTGGCGCGGGCCGATGCTGATGGGGGCATTGCAACAGATGATGACGCAGGTGGAATGGGGCGATCTGGATGTGCTGATCGTCGACCTTCCGCCCGGCACCGGCGATGTCGCCATGACGCTGTGCCAGAAATCCGAGGTTACCGGGGCGATCATCGTCTCGACGCCGCAGGATGTGGCGCTGATGGATGCCAAGAAAGCGATCAACATGTTCCAGACCCTGAAAACGCCGATCCTTGGCCTGATCGAAAACATGTCGGGCTATGTCTGCCAGAATTGCGGCCATGAGGAGCATATTTTCGGCGAAGGCGGCGTGCGCGCCGAGGCCACCCGGCTGGACGTGCCTTTCCTGGGCGCGCTGCCGATTTCGCTTGAAACCCGGATCGCGGGCGATGCAGGCACGCCGATTGCGGCCGGCGATGGCGCGATGTCGGATGCCTACGCCGCGCTGGCGGCCCGTCTGGTGGCGGGCGGGCTGGCCTGAGCGCCCTCCCTCGTCCCCGCGACTCGCATGAATCCGCCCCCGGTGCCGCCTGCGCCGGGTTTTTCGGCCATTCCTGGAAAAAATCACCATCTGCTGTGGCACAAGGATCACAGCTATATCTAGTGGGTCAAAATGCAGGGAGCCACAATTTGTGCGCCATTTCCACCCGGATTGGGCGCGATCCCTCGTCTTGCCTTGGGCCTTCGACACTTGATTGGAGAAAATTCCCATAAAAGGGGATTGCATGGGAAATTCTTCCATGGCACAAACATGACACAGCAAACGAGATGCACCGGGATAGCGGAAAACCACTGGCCGGAACGATAATAAAAGCAGGTTCATACAGGCACTCTAACGCTGACGATGAGAGATCCGGCGCGCGGGCAGAGCAGACATCCCCCCCAGGTATGCGCGCCCGCCGGAATACCCAGAAATGGGACGAGGGCGGCGGATTGAGCAGTGGCAGCTAGCTCGATCCGCCGTTGTCCATTTCAGGGCACGAAACAAGGCAATAAAGGGGCCGGGGACAGTGGAGCGCAGGTTTCAGGGCGAAAGCCGGAACAAGGTAGACGGAAAGGGCCGGGTGTCGATCCCGGTCAAGTTTCGTCGCGTTCTGCAGAATTCCGACAGCCAATACAGCCCCGGCGGCGCGCCGCGCCTTTACATCGCCTATGGCGACCCCTCCAAGAATTTTCTCGAATGCCTCTCCGGCGATGCCTATGACGAGATTGACGCGATGATTCAGGCCGAGGGGCGCGGCACAGCGCTGCGTACCCTGCTGGAAGAGCTCTATTATTCCAAATGCGACGAGACCACGGTCGATGATACCGGACGTCTGGTCCTGCCGCCCGCCGCGCGCGAAAAGATCAATCTGGGCCCCGAGGCGCTGTTTCAGGGCAAGGGTGACAAATTCCATATCCTCAGCGCCGATCAGGGTGCGGCTGCCGCAGAAAATATCGAGAAGCTGATGGCGCAACTTGGTGGTGGGCGCGAATTCTTTGACCCGCTCAGCCTGGCAGGAAAGTCCGGCGGAGAGGGCGCGTAATGCCCGCGCCGGTGTCCGATACCTCGACTTCCGCACCCCATATTCCTGTAATGCTGACTGCGATCCTCAAGGCGGTTGCGCCGGTTCAGGGCGTTTGGCTGGATGGCACGTTCGGCGCGGGCGGGTATGCGCGGGGATTGCTCGGGGCCGGGGCGGATGTGGTCATCGGCGTCGACCGCGACCCGCTGGCTTTTGAGATGGCCGCCCCCTGGGCCAGCGGCTTTGAGGGGCGTCTGATTCTGGTGCCTGGCACCTTTTCGGATCTCGACAGCCTTTCCGCGGACGCGGGCTATCCGGCGCTGGATGGGGTAGTGCTGGATCTGGGCGTCTCCTCGATGCAGCTTGATCAGGCAGAGCGCGGGTTTTCCTTCATGCGGGACGGGCCACTGGATATGCGCATGGGGCAGGCGGGGCCGTCGGCCGAAGATCTGGTGAATGACGCGCCCGAGGCCGCATTGGCCGATATCCTGTATCATTATGGCGAGGAACGCGCCGCGCGCCGTATCGCCAAGTCCATCATCGCGGAACGGGCGTTGGGCCGAATTGCTTCCACCGCGCAACTCGTTTCCATCATTGAGAAAAACCTGCCGCGTGCCAAGCCGGGCCAAAGCCATGTCGCGACCCGCAGCTTTCAGGCCATCCGCATCGCGGTAAACGATGAATTTGGCCAGCTTGTTCAGGGATTAACGGCCGCTGAACGCGCCTTGAAACCCGGCGGGCAACTGGCGGTGGTGACATTCCATTCGCTGGAGGATCGGATCGCAAAACGGTTTTTGCAGGACCGCGCCAGCTTTGGCGGCGGCGGGTCGCGCTACGCGCCCGAGGCCGCCGAACGCGAGCCCGCCTTTACCCTGACGCCGCGCCGCGCCATTGCGCCCGATGCCGCCGAAATCGCCATAAATCCGCGCGCAAGATCGGCCAAGCTGCGGGTGGCGCGCCGCACCGAGGCCCCCGCGGGCGTTCCGCAAACCGATATTCTGGGCCTGCCACCCCTGACGGAGATTTTGTAACCAATGCGTGGTTTTGTGACTTTTCTTGCCGCCTTTGCCGTCGTCGCCCTGGGCTATTGGGCCTATCATCAGAACATCCTGACACAACAATCCCTGCGGGAGGTCGACCGGCTGCAACGCGAGATCGGGCTTGAGCGCGAAAATCTGGGCGTGCTGCGCGCCGAATGGGCCTATCTGAACCGGCCCGACCGGCTGCGCGAATTGGTGGATCTGAACTTCGACCGGCTTGGCCTCTTGCCGATGTCGCCCAGCCAGTTCGCGGTGATGGACGAGGTCGTCTGGCGCCCCGAAAGCCTGCCCGAGGCCGCGGCCCCGTCAGAGCCTGAAAACATCCTCTTCAGCGCATCCGAAACGGAGGAGCCGCTATGACCCGCCGCATCGCCCTGCGCCCGCTGGCCCGCATTCTGGAAGCCCGAGCGATCGGCGAAAACCCCGACAGGATCGAGCGTGAGAACGTGGCGCTGCGCCATGAACAGGCGCGCGACAAGATGCGCCAACGGGCCGAAAGCCGCCTGTTGATGGTGGCAATGGTTTTTTTCGCGGCCTTTCTGACTGTGGGTGTGAAAATGACGGCGCTGGCCGGGTCCGAGCCCGAAGAGCCGCATATCGCATCGACCGCCGCCGCCGCATTGGGCACGCGTGCCGATATCGTTGACCGGCGGGGCCGGGTGCTGGCCACCAATCTGATCACCAATTCGCTTTATGTGCAGCCCAACGACCTGATTGACCCGGCCACTGCCGCTGCGGGACTGGCCGAGATTTTCCCTGATCTGGAATTGGACTGGCTGATGCGGCGGTTTACGTCGGGCTCAAGTTTTGCCTGGCTGCGCGGCTCGATCAGTCCCGAGCAGCAGCAGCGCGTGCATGATCTGGGCGAGCCCGGGCTGCTCTTTGGCCCGCGCGATATGCGCCTCTACCCCAATGGTGCGGTGGCCGCGCATATCCTGGGTGGCGCGCGGTTTGGCGAGCAGGCGGTGAATTCAGCCGAGATTCTGGGCGTGGCGGGCATCGAGGCGCAATTCGACGCCGAATTGCGCGACCCCGCCCGCAATGGTGAACCTTTGCAGCTGTCGCTCGATCTGACCGTGCAGGCGGCGGTCGAGGAAGTTCTGGAAGGCGGCATGACCCTGATGAACGCCATCGGGGCGGCGGCGGTATTGATGGACGTGAATACCGGCGAGGTCATATCGCTGGCCAGCCTGCCCGATTTCGACCCCAATGCCCGGCCCCGGCCCTTGCTGGTGGGTGATCAGGCCGAAAGCCCGCTTTTCAACCGGGCGCTGCAGGGGGTCTATGAACTGGGCTCAGTCTTCAAGATATTCACCGCGGCGCAGGCCTTGGAGCTGGACCTGGTCGAGCCCGATACCATGATCGACACAACCGGCCCGTTGCGTATGGCCGGGTTCGAGATCGAGGATTTTTCGAATTACGGGCCGGAAAACTCGGTCACCGACGTGATCGTGCGCTCATCCAATATCGGCACCGTGCGCCTGGCCGAGATGATCGGGACCGAACGCCAGCAGGAGTTTCTGGACTCTCTGGGTCTGTTTGACCCCACCGGCATCGAGGTTGTCGAACAGCGCGCGGCGCGCCCGCTCTATCCGTCACGCTGGACCAACCTGTCGACGGCCACGATCTCCTATGGGCACGGCATTTCCGTCAGCCCGCTGCATCTGGCGGCGGCCTATGCCTCGCTTTTGAATGGCGGCACCCGGGTGCAGCCGACGATCCTGCGCCGCGATACGCCGCAGGAAGGCGAGCGGGTGGTGTCCGAGGAAGTGTCGGCCATTGCGGCCAGCATGCTGCGCCAGGTCGTGACCGACGGCACCGCGTCCTTGGGTGAGGTCGAAGGCTATGAGGTTGGCGGCAAGACCGGATCGGCCGACAAACCCGACCCCGAGGGCGGCTATTACGAGGGCCGGCTCTTGTCGACATTTGCGTCGGTCTTTCCGGCCAACGATCCGCAATATGTGCTGGTGGTCACGCTCGATGAACCCAACATCGTAATGTTGGGCGAGGAACGGCGCACTGCCGGCTGGACCGCCGTGCCGGTTGCGGCCGAAATTATCCGCCGCGCCGCGCCATTGTTGGGCCTGCGCCCGGAAAGCGTTGATCCCGAGCTTGCCTATCAGCTATCCAGCGCTTCAGAATAAGCCCGACTCGTGATGTGCGTGTGCGGGTATCTGGGGGCAGGATGACCGAGAAAACCTTATCCGAACTGGGGCTGACGGCCCCGCGCGGCGGCGATCGCGCGGTGACCGGCCTTTCGACCGACAGCCGCAAGGTCAAGCCGGGCCACCTCTTTGCGGCCCTGCCCGGATCGCGCGTGCATGGTGGCGCGTTCATCCAATACGCGATCAGGATGCGGGCGGCGGCGATTTTGACCGACCGGCAGGGGGCCGAGATCGCGGCAGAGGTGCTGGAAGGTGCCGATGCAACCCTGATCACGGTCGAGGATCCGCGCGCCGCTCTGGCCCATGCCAGCGCGCTCTGGTTCGGGGCGCAGCCCTCTTGCGTCGTGGCCGTGACCGGCACCAATGGCAAGACCTCCGTGGCAAGTTTCACCCGCCAGATCTGGACCGCGCTTGGTCTTGAGGCGGCCAATATCGGCACAACGGGCGTTGAGGGTGCCTATTCGGCCCCCGGCATCCACACCACGCCCGACCCGCTGACGCTGCATGCGCTCTTGGCCGATATGGCGGCGGCAGGCGTGGACCATGTCGCGATGGAGGCCTCTTCGCACGGGCTGGATCAGGCGCGGATGGAGGCGGTGCATCTGGCCGCCGCCGCATTCACCAATTTCACCCAGGATCATCTGGATTATCACGACACGATGGAGGCCTATTTTCAGGCCAAGCTGCGGCTTTTCACCGAGCTTCTGCCCGAGGAGACCACCGCCGTGATCAATCTCGACGATCCGCGCGGGCCCGAGGTGGCCGAGGCCTGCGAACGGCGCGAGATCGAGGTGCTGACGGTGGCGCAATATGCCGATGACGCACGGCTCAAGATCACCGGGCGGCGGATGGATGAGACCGGGCAGGACGTGCTGTTTCGCTGGCAGGGCACGCCCTATCAGGCGCGGCTGGATCTGATCGGCGGGTTTCAGGCGATGAATGTGCTGACGGCGGCGGGGCTTGTGATTGGCGCGGGCGAGGAGCCAGAGGCGGTGTTCAACGTGCTGTCGCAGATATCTGGCGTGCGGGGCCGGATGGAGCTGGCCGCGCGGCGCGCCAACGGAGCTCCGGTCTATGTCGATTATTCGCACACGCCCGACAGCCTGCAAACCGCGCTGCAAGCGCTGCGCCCGCATGTTCTGGGCCGTCTTGTCGTGGTGTTCGGTGCCGGCGGCGACCGCGATCGTGGCAAACGGCCCCTGATGGGGCAGGCGGCGCAGGACCATGCCGATGTGCTGATCGTGACCGATGACAACCCGCGCAGCGAAGATCCCGCCGCGATCCGGGCCGAGGTGCTGGCGGGCTGCCCCGGCGCGACCGAAGTGGGCGACCGGGCCGAGGCCATCTTGCGCGGCATCGATGCGTTGCAGGCCGGCGATGCGTTGCTGATCGCGGGCAAGGGGCACGAAAGCGGGCAGCAGGTGGGCGATGTGATCTATCCGTTCGACGATGTCGAACAGGCCAGTGTCGCGGTGGCCGCGCTGGAGGGGCTGGAATGACCCCGCTCTGGACCGCAACCGAGGCGGCAAAGGCCACCGGCGGGCGGACGCAGGGCAATTGGCAGGCGGGCGGCGTCTCGATTGATACGCGCACGCTATGCCCTGGCGATCTGTTCGTGGCCCTCAGCGCCGCACGCGACGGGCATGAATTTGTCGCGCAGGCCCTCGCAAAGGGCGCGGGCGCGGCGATGGTCAGCCATATTCCCGAGGGCGTCGCTGCCGATGCGCCGCTTTTGATCGTGCCGGATGTTCTGGTTGCGCTGCAGGCCCTGGGGGCCGCGGCGCGGGCGCGGACCGCAGCACGGGTTGTTGCGGTCACAGGCTCGGTCGGCAAGACCACCACCAAGGAGATGCTGCGCACCGCGCTCTCCGCTTTGGGGCGGACCCATGCCGCCGAGGCCAGCTATAACAACCATTGGGGGGTGCCGCTGACCCTGGCGCGGATGCCGGTCGATACCGAATATGCGGTGATCGAGATCGGCATGAACGCGCCCGGCGAGATTGCGCCTCTGTCGCGCCTGGCCCGCCCGCATGTCGCCGTGATCACCACCGTTGCCGCCGTACATCTGGAGGCTTTTGGCAATGTCGAGGAGATCGCGGTGGAAAAGAGCGCGATATTCGAGGGGCTGGTGCCGGGCGGTATTGCCGTGATCAGCGCCGATCTGGAAGTGACGCCGCGCCTGGCCGCCGCCGCGACGGATGTCGCTGAAATTGTGCAGGTCGGCGAACGCCCGGGCGCGCAGGCGCATTTGAGCGCAGTCACGATCAGCGATGCGGTGACCGTGGTGCAGGCCGAACTGTATGGCGTGCCGCTGCTGTTCAAGCTCAATGCGCCGGGGCGGCATCTGGCGCAGAACGCGCTGATGGCGCTGGCGGTGGTCGACCGGCTTGGCGGCGATATTGCGCGTGCCGTTCTGACGCTGGCGGGTTGGAGCGGTGTCTCGGGGCGCGGCAAACGCGAGCGGATCGTTTTGAACATGACCGATGATCAGGCCATCGAGCTGATCGACGATGCGTTCAATGCCAGCCCGATGTCGGTCGGAGCCAGCCTTGAGGTGCTGGCCGCCAGCACACCGAAAGGACGCGGCAGGCGGGTGGCGGTGTTGGGGGACATGCTGGAACTGGGCCCGACCGGCCCGGCGCTGCATGCTGAAATTGCGCAACATCCGGCGATTGCGGAGCTCGACCTGATCTGCACTTCGGGGCCGCTGATGGCGCATCTCGACGCCGCGTTGCCGGCTGAAAAACGCGGGCTTCATACCGACACCCCCGAGGCGATGGCCCGCGCGTTGCCCGCGATATTGTGGCCCGGCGATATCGTGCTGATCAAAAGCTCCAAGGGCGCAAAACTGTCGCTGGCGGTTGACGCGCTGCGCAAATTGGGCCAAGCGGCGTGGCAAACGCGCGAGGAAACCCACTAGATGTTGTATTGGCTGAGCAGCCTGTCGGATGGCGGCGATTTTTTTAATCTGTTTCGCTACATCACCTTTCGCGCCGGCGGCGCGTTTTTCACATCGCTGATTTTCGGCTTTGTCTTTGGTCGTCCGATGATCAACCTGTTGCGCCGAAAATACCAGAACGGCCAGCCCATCCGCGAAGATGGCCCCGAAAGCCACCTGGAGACCAAGGCCGGCACGCCGACGATGGGGGGGCTTTTGATCCTCGCGGCGCTGTCTTTGTCGACGCTGGTATGGGCGCGGCTCGATAATCCTTATGTCTGGATGGTGATGTTCGTCACCGTCAGCTTTGGTGCCCTGGGGTTTCTGGACGATTACCGCAAGGTCAGCCAGCAAAGCACGGCAGGCGTGCCGGGGCGCATCCGGTTCAGCATCGGTTTGCTGATCGCGGCCTTTGCCGGTGTCATGGCGATGATGGCCCACCCTGAGGGGTTATCGGGGCAATTGGCCTTTCCGATCTTCAAGTCGCTGCTGCTGAACCTCGGCATCTTCTATGTGCCCTTTGCCATGCTGGTCATTGTCGGCAGTGCCAATGCCGTCAACCTGACCGACGGGCTGGACGGGCTGGCGATCATGCCGGTGATGATCGCGGCGGCGACGTTGGGCATGATTGCCTATGCCGTGGGCCGGGTCGATTTCACCGAGTATCTGGATGTGCATTACGTGCCGGGCACCGGTGAATTGCTGGTCTTTACCGCCGGCTTGATCGGCGGCGGGCTAGGATTTTTATGGTATAATGCGCCGCCCGCGGCGGTGTTCATGGGTGATACCGGGTCGCTGGCGCTTGGCGGCGCGCTTGGGGCCATCGCGGTTGCCACCAAGCACGAGATCGTGCTGTCGATCGTTGGCGGGCTTTTCGTGGCCGAGGCGATGAGCGTGATCATTCAGGTGGTTTATTTCAAAAGCACCGGCAAACGGGTGTTCCTGATGGCCCCGATCCATCACCATTTCGAAAAACGCGGATGGGCCGAGCCGCAGATCGTGATCCGGTTCTGGATTATCTCGCTGATCCTGGCGCTGATCGGGTTGGCGACGCTGAAGTTGCGGTGAGCGGGCTGCTCCTCGACCCCTTGTCGGGGTCTCCTCGCTGCGGTGCGTTTCCGATCGGGCGGCGGTCCATGTGGTGATTGCGGGGTGCCTCCGGCGGGGATATTTGGGGGCGCAAAGAAGCAGGTTCTGTGTGAAGGGCGATAGCAATGATCCCGGTTCAAGGCGTTAAGGGCAAATGCGTGGCCGTGTTGGGGCTTGGCCTGTCGGGCCTGTCGGCGGCGCGGGCTTTGCGCGCGGGCGGTGCCGTGGTTTTGGCCTGGGATGACGGATCGGCCGGACGCGCGGGCGCAGAGGCCGAAGGGTTCGCCTGCCGCGACCTTACCAGGGCGGGTGCCTATGACGGGATCGATCTGCTGATCGCATCGCCGGGCATCCCGCATCTTTACCCGCTCCCGCATGCCGCGATTGCCGCCGCCTATGAGGCCGGTGTGCCGGTCGACAATGATATCGGGCTTTTCTTCCGCTCGCTCGGGTCCGGGGATTGGGCGCTGCACGACAGCCCGCCGCGGGTGATTGCGGTGACTGGATCGAACGGGAAATCGACCACTTCGGCCTTGATCGCGCATATCCTGGCGGAAAACGGCACGCCTTGCCAGTTGGCGGGCAATATCGGTCGCGGGGTTCTGGACCTGGACCCTCCCGAAAATGGCGAGGTGATCGTGCTGGAGCTGAGCAGTTACCAGACCGAACTGGCCCGCGCGTTGACGCCCGATGTGGCCGTGTTCACCAATCTGTCGCCGGATCATCTGGACCGGCATGGCGGGATCGGCGGCTATTTCGCGGCCAAGCGGCGGCTCTTTTCGGAGGGCGGCCCGGATCGCGCGGTGATCGGTGTCGACGAGGCGGAAGGAGCCTATCTGGCGGGGCAGATGGGCGAGGGCGCGGCGGATGGACGGCTGATCCGCGTATCCGTGTCGCGCAAGCTGAGCGGGCCGGGTTGGAATGTCTTTGCCCGCAAGGGCTGGTTGTCGGAGATGCGCAAAACCCGCCAGGTTGCAGCGATTGATCTGCGGGGCGTGGCGGGTCTGCCGGGGGCGCATAATCACCAGAATGCCTGCTGTGCCTATGCGGCGGTGCGCGCTCTGGGCGTCGCCCCGAAGGTGGTGGAGGCCGCGTTTCACAGCTTTGCCGGCCTGCCGCATCGCTCGCAGATGGTGGGCGAGAAGGACGGTGTTCGGTTCGTCAATGACAGCAAGGCCACCAATGTGGATGCGGCGGCCAAGGCGCTGGTGGCTTTCCCGAAAATCCGTTGGATCTGCGGCGGCTTGCAGAAGGATGGCGGGCTGGAGGGGTTGCGGGCCTCGCTTGGCAGCGTGGCAAAGGCCTATGTGATCGGGCGCGAGGCCGAGGCGTTCGCGCTGCAATTGGGCGACGTGCCGGTGGCGGTTTGTGGAACGATGGCGGCGGCGGTCGCGCAGGCAGCGGCCGATGCGGCACCGGGGGATGTGGTGCTGCTGGCACCGGCGGCGGCGAGTTTTGACCAATATGACAATTTCGAGCGGCGCGGCGAGGATTTCATGGCTGAAGTCGCGAAAGTGGTCACGGGATAGCGCCATTGGTCAGGCGCAGTTCTCGACATCCGCGGCGCGGATGGATCGCAAACCGCAGCACGGGCCCGGTCAATTCAGATGATAGGTCAGCGCGCTGGCGATCAGGAGGCGCAGCTTGTCGGTTTCTATCGCTGCCCCATCCGGAAACATCACGGCACGGTTGCCGTCATAGGTGAAATCGTCGGGAAAGAGGGCACGGAAATCCGCGATGACCGTGGTCTGGCAATGGGCGTAAAGCGCGCAGCCGCCCGTTTTCGGCACCCCAAGGCGCAGCGTGGTGCCAGCGCGGGTTTCAGGCGTAAGATAGGCGGGCTGACCCCATTTCAGGGTTTCCTGCACCGGGCCCACGCCCGGAGTACTCGCCGCGACTGTATAGATCAGCGCGCGCAACACCAGCAGGCGGTCCCGCGCAGAAACGGGGACCCCCGCAAACGCGGCGGCGACATCGGTGCTGTCAAAGGGCGGGGTTACCTTCATTGCACAATCCTAACGCAAGCAAATCCCCGGCCCAATCCCAATTGATGTGGCATTTCTCTGGCCCCGTGCCGAAAATCGCGTTACTCTGCCAAGCAGACCCGGAACAAACCGGGCGATCAGAGGCAGTATCGGGCGGTACGCATGACAGAAATGGCGCATGGCACAGTTCTTGTGCAATCGGGCGAGGCGATTTTGCCCCGCTGGTGGCGAACCGTGGATCGGGTCACGCTGGCCTGTATCTTCACGCTCTTCCTGATCGGGCTGTTGCTCGGCTTTGCCGCATCGCCTCCTTTGGCCGCGCGCAACGGGTTGTCGCCGTTTTACTATGTCTCACGGCAGGCGATATTTGGCGGGATGGCCTTTGTCGCGATGATCCTGACTTCGATGCTGACGCCACAGCAGGTGCGCCGGATCGGCGTGCTCGGGTTTTTCGGGGCGTTTGTGGCACTGGCCTTGTTGCCGGTGCTTGGCACCGATTACGGGCAGGGGGCCACGCGGTGGTATTCGCTTGGCTTTGCGTCGCTGCAGCCGGCGGAGTTTCTGAAGCCCGTGTTCGTGGTATTCGTGGCCTGGATGATCGCGGCCAGTCAGGAAATCAACGGCCCGCCCGGCAAAACGGTGTCTTTGCTGGCGATGCTGATTGTCGTTGGCATGTTGGTGATGCAGCCCGATTACGGGCAAGGCGCGCTGGTCCTGTTTTCCTGGGCGGTGATCTATTTCGTGGCTGGGGCCCCGATCTGGATCCTTGGGATCATTGCGCTTGTCACGGTTGCGGGCGGTATCCTGGCCTATAGCTCGGTTGAACATGTGGCGCGCCGGATCGACGGTTTTCTGTCGCCAGAGGTCGAGGCCAACACGCAGCTTGCCTATGCCGCCAATGCCATCCGCGAGGGTGGGTTTTTCGGCGCGGGCCTGGGCGAGGGCGCGGTGAAATGGACCTTGCCCGATGCCCATACCGATTTCATCATCGCGGTGGCGGCCGAGGAATACGGGCTGCTGCTGGTTCTGCTGATCATCGTGCTCTTTACGATTGTGGCGATGCGCGGGTTCTTTCGCCTGATGCGCGAACGCGATCCGTTCACGCGGCTGGCCGGTGCCGGTCTTGCCGCGACATTCGCGCTGCAATCCATCATCAATATGGGCGTGGCGGTGCGGCTTTTGCCGGCCAAGGGCATGACGCTGCCCTTTGTTTCCTATGGCGGGTCCAGCCTGATCGCCACCGGCATTGCCGTGGGCATGTTGCTGGCCTTTACCCGGTCGCGGCCGCAGGGCGATATCGGTGACATTCTGTTGGCACGGCGCAGGTGAGACGATGGCAGACGGTCCTCTTCTGATTATCGCGGCAGGTGGCACGGGCGGGCATATGTTTCCCGCCCAGGCATTGGCCGAGGCGATGATCCGCAAAGGATGGCGGGTGCGGCTTTCGACCGACGCGCGCGGCGCGCGATATACTGGTGGCTTTCCGCATGTGGTGGAGATCGTCCAGGTGTCATCGGCCAGTTTCGCGCGCGGCGGCGTTGCGGCCAAACTGGTCGCTCCCTTCAGGATCATCGGCGGAATTTTGGCGACCACCTGGCGCATGATGCGCGAGAAACCGGCCATGGTGGTGGGGTTTGGCGGCTATCCGACCATTCCCGCGCTGGCGGCCGCCTGGATTACCCGCCGCCCGCGCATGATCCATGAACAAAACGGCATTTTGGGGCGGGTGAACCGGATATTTGCCAAACGGGTGCAGATGGTGGCCTGCGGCACATGGCCGACCGATCTGCCGGACGGCACGACCCACGAACATACCGGCAATCCGGTGCGCGCGGCCGTGCTCGCGCGGGCAGGGGCGGCCTATATCGCGCCCGGCGATTACCCGATGAGCGTGCTTGTGATGGGCGGCAGCCAGGGTGCGCGCATCTTGTCGGATACCGTGCCCGCCGCGATTGCATTGCTGCCCGAGAATATCCGCAAACATCTGCGCGTGGCCCACCAGGCCCGCCCCGAGGATCAGGGTCGGGTGATCGCCGCCTATCATGAGATCGGCATCGCCTCGGAGGTCGAGCCGTTTTTTCGCGACGTGCCGCGCCGGATGAGCGAAGCACAGCTGGTGGTCAGCCGGGCCGGGGCCTCCTCGGTGGCCGATATATCCATCATCGGGCGGCCTTCGGTGCTGATCCCGCTTGCATCGGCAATTCGCGATGAGCAGACCGTTAATGCGCAAGGTCTGGTCGATGCCGGAGCGGCATTGCGGCTGCGCGAAGACGAGCTGACCCCTGCAAGCCTGGCCGAGGCCATGTATACCGTTCTCAGCCAGCCCGATCTGGCGATGCAGATGTCGCAAGCGGCGACGGGCGCGGGCATTGCCGATGCGACCGAACGGCTGGTGCGGGCAGTGGAACGACTGGCACAGGAATGAACGCTCTGACGGATATCCGAGCCGCGGCGCTGAAAGAAGGATCGAGACCGATGAATGCGGCCACCAAATTACCGACCCAATTGGGTGCCATCCATTTCGTGGGCATTGGCGGCATCGGCATGTCGGGCATTGCCGAGGTGCTGATCAATCACGGCTACACCGTTCAGGGCTCGGATCTGAAGCCCTCCAAGATCACCGAACGGCTGGAGCGGCTTGGCGCAAGGGTCTTTATCGGGCAGCGGGCCGAAAACCTCGAAGGGGCCGAGGTCGTGGTGGTCTCGACCGCGATAAAACCGGGCAATCCCGAACGCGACGCAGCGCGCGCCATGGGCCTGCCGGTGGTGCGCCGGGCCGAGATGCTGGCCGAACTGATGCGCCTGAAGTCCAACATCGCCGTGGCCGGGACCCATGGCAAGACCACGACCACGACCATGGTGGCGACGCTGCTGGATGCGGGCGGGGTCGATCCCACCGTGATCAATGGCGGCATCATCCACGCCTATGGCTCGAATGCGCGGATGGGGCAGGGCGAATGGATGGTGGTCGAGGCCGATGAAAGCGACGGCAGCTTCAACCGTCTGCCCGCAACCATTGCCATCGTCACCAATATCGACCCCGAACATATGGAACATTGGGGCGATTTCGATGCCCTGCGGCAGGGGTTTCTGGATTTTGTCTCGAACATCCCGTTCTACGGGCTGGCCGTGTGCTGCACCGACCACCCGGAGGTGCAGAGCCTGGTCGGCAAGATCACCGACCGCCGCGTCGTGACCTATGGCTTCAACGCGCAGGCCGATGTCCGCGCCGTGAACCTGCATTACAAAGGCGGCGTGGCGCATTTCGATGTGGAATTGCGCTCCGAGGATATGGTGATCGAAGGCTGCACCCTGCCGATGCCGGGCGACCACAATGTCTCGAATGCGCTGTCGGCCATTGCCGTGGCCCGCCATCTGGGCATGAAAAACGCGGAAATCCGCACGGCACTTGCCAATTTCAAAGGCGTCAACCGGCGCTTTACCAAGGTGGGCGAAGTTGGCGGTGTCACCATCATCGACGATTACGGCCATCACCCGGTCGAAATCGCCGCCGTGTTGAAAGCCGCGCGCCAGGCCACCGAGGGCCGCGTGATCGCGGTGCATCAGCCACATCGCTACACCCGCCTGCATTCGCTGTTCGAGGATTTCTGCGCCTGTTTCAACGAGGCCGATGTCGTGGCCATCGCCGAGGTGTTCGCAGCCGGCGAAGATCCCATCGAGGGCGCATCGCGCGACGATCTGGTGGCGGGGCTGGTGGCCCACGGCCACCGCCATGCCCGCGCCATTCTGGATGAGGACGATCTGGAACGGCTGGTGCGCGAACAGGCCCGCCCCGGCGATATGGTGGTCTGCCTGGGGGCCGGCACCATCAGCACATGGGCGCAGGGCCTGCCCGCTCGGTTGGAGGCATAGCGCATGGCCGACACCCTCAAACGTCGCATCGGGCCGGGGCTGCTGACAGCCTATGGCGTCGGTGTGATGGTGGGGGCAGGCATCTACGTTCTGGTAGGGGCGGTCGTGGCCCAGGCCGGGATCTGGGCCCCTGTGTCCTTTCTGCTGGCGGGGCTGGTCGCGGCCCCTTCGGCTTTGTCTTATGCCGAGCTGTCGACGCGCATCCCCGAGGCGGCGGGCGAGGCTGCTTATATCGAGGCGGGGCTTGCCTCACACGGGCTGGCGGTGCTGGTGGGACTCGCGATTGTCGTGGCTGGCACGGTGTCGGCGGCGGCGGTTCTGCGTGGTGGGGTCGGGTATCTGACATCGGTGATCGATGTGCCGACGATGGCGGCCATTCTGGCTCTCGGGGCGGCTTTGTTGGCGGTGGCGATTGCCGGCGTGCTGGAAAGCCTGGCGCTGGCGGCCCTTTTTACGCTGGTCGAGGTGATCGGCCTGGCGCTTGTGGTCTGGGCCGGGTTCACCGCGGACGTGTCACCCGACTGGAGCGCGCCCGCCGGGCTGCCGCTGGCGGGTCTCGGAGTGGGCGCGACATTGGCCTTCTTTGCCTTTATCGGGTTCGAGGACATCGTCAATATGGCCGAGGAAGTGCGGAATCCGGCGCGATCGCTGCCCTTGGCCATCCTCGGATCGCTGATGATCACCACCTTGCTTTATATCCTGGTCTCGCTCGCGGCGGTGCGGGTGTTGCCAGTTGCCGATCTTGCATCATCCGAACAGCCGCTGGCGCTGGTCTGGCAGGTGCGCACTGGCGGTTCGGCCGGATTTCTGGCGCTGATTGCGGTTGTGGCGGCGTTGAACGGGGTTCTGGCACAGCTGGTGATGGCGGCCCGCGTTCTTTTCGGGCTTGGCAAACGCAGCCCGCACCTGGCGCTGTTTCACCGGGCGCATGCCCGGTTCGGCACGCCGGTGCTGGCGACGGTTCTGGTGGGCGTGGCGGTGATTGGTGCGGCGCTGGTCTTGCCGATCGCGGCGCTGGCCTCGGTCACCTCCACGGTCTTGCTGTCGGTTTTTGTCCTGGTCAACCTGGCATTGATCAGGTTGAAGGCGCGGCAACCCGAGGCCCCGTTCCATGTCCATGTCGCGGTTCCCTGGGCCGGGCTGGTTGCAGCACTTGGCGCTCTTGTCGCCTTTGCAGGAGGACAGATCGTATGACCCTGTCGCTGACTCTGGCCGCGTTCTGGGTGATTATCGCCACCTTTCTGGCCTTCCTGCCGATGCGCCTGCAATACGCGCCCGGTCTGGCGTTGCTGGTGCTGGCCGTGCCCCTGCTTGTCTTTATCGCGATCCAGCACGGGGTCTGGATCGTTCTGCTGGTACTGGCGGGGTTCGCGTCGATGTTCCGCCGCCCATTGGCCTATCTTATTCGCCATCTTCTGGGCCGGAAAAAAAGAGAGGAAAGCTGATGCCGATCTCGTTGACCCTGGCAAGCCTATGGGCGTTGAT
>Ga0316205_10001930_pt1 | contig 23483 bp, 25 predicted proteins | sample 3monthpyrite_MG_FD_204941 | JGI IMG/M metagenome (GOLD analysis project Ga0316205, IMG submission 204941) | Microbial mat bacterial communities from mineral coupon in-situ incubated in ocean water Damariscotta River, Maine, United States -... | ecosystem: Environmental > Aquatic > Marine >... | reverse complement strand
TTAACTTTTTCAACGGTTACCAGCTTATATTTAGTGCCTTGGTGTTATTTAATGTTTACCAAAATGGCAAGAAATACCAGTATCGGTTTTTATCATGCCAATGTTTTTGCTAAACGTTTAACTCAGATGAAAGGAAATTAAAACATCAAGGTGTGATTGGTTTGCTTGTAGGCGGGGTTTTAATCGCGCTCATGCAACGCGAACAAGTTCCCGCCTACAAAAATGACAATACCTGAGCGACAGACACAGGCATGTAAGTTTATTAACAATCCACAGTCCACGCTAGCGCGTTAAAAACTTGCTGCCATTGTTCATCAAAGTCAGCATTAATTGTTATTTTTTGCTCAGTAACTGGATGAATAAAACTGAGCGACTTAGCGATCAGCATTAAACGTTTAAAGCCGAAATGTTCAATGAAGAAAGGATTTTGCTTGTTGTCGCCATAGTTAATATCACCAATAATAGGATGGCGTAAATGAGCTAGGTGCCTGCGAATTTGATGTCGACGCCCTGTTTTTGGTTGCAGCTTAACTAAAGAATAACGGACACTGTCAAACTTTCCTAAAGCGATAGGTAAACTTGCTTGTTTGATAACTTGGTAATGTGTTTGCGCTGCTTGCGGCGCTTTATCACGGCTGACATTTTTATCGCCTAGCTTATCTAGTTTTTCTTTCAGAGCGTAATCAATTAACGTATTTTTCTCTGTTATGGCTAAATGTCCGCGTACTAAAGCGTAATAGGTTTTTGTGAGCTCAGCTGTAGTGTCTTGGGCTATCTTTTCATCGTTAACGGCATTAGATTTATCTGCAAATGCAGCATTCAGCTTCTGGGCAACCTCTTTTGTTAAAGCAAATAATAACACCCCTGAGGTTGGTCTATCTAACCTATGTACGGGATAAACATATTGGCCAATTTGATCACGCACCAACTGCAAGGCAAAGTAAATTTCATCTTTATCCATAAAACTTCTATGAACAAATAACCCTGCTGGCTTGTCTACCGCAACTAAATACTCATCTTGATATAAAATTTTTAGTTGTGGTTTTTCAGGTACTATCTTTTCTGGCTTCGCTTTTTCTGGCTCTACTTTTTTTGACTCTGTTTTTTTAATTGGCTTGAACATAAATTGTTATTAGTTTTGCTAGATATGTGCATTATCTCTATAATAGCGCGCAGACTCAATCTCTCTTTATTTTGGTTTAAAATTTCCCTTTATGGATACTATCGATACTATTTCACAACTTCTTCGTGCTTCAAATTCTCAATTTCGACTTTATGATCTTGGTCGAAAAATAGAAAAAATATCGAAAGATCAATTTGAAAAAATAGAGTTAAACCAAATTCCCTACCCAACACCTGCTCAAGGTCATGCTTGTATTGCTATTGCCTTTTGGCAACAACAATCACAACAACCTTATTTATGGCTGTTGAAACTACCATTAGATGAGCGTGGTTTATTGAATCAAGGTGCTAGAAATCATTTTATCGCTATTATTGTTGAAGCGCTCGGTAGTGATTTAACTCAAGACGCTAACGAGCAACAAGAGGAGTTATTAAAAAGTAATCCTTATTTGTACACGCCCGCGCAATATAAGCTAGCGGCTTTAAATAGCAAAATTAAATATGAATTAAAGCATGAAGCTAGTGAGTATTTATTACCATTTTCAGCTTATTTGACAGGTAAAGACGGTTGGCATACTTGGCAAGCTGTGGGCGTGCAAGGCATCACTGATTTTGTGGTTAGGTTAAATGAAAATATTGACAACAAAATGAGCTATAGCCAGTTATTGGTAAATGCCCTACCGCATTTACCAAGCGAAGTTTTATTGCCATTGTGCGGTGCTTTAGAAAATGAAAAACTTTCAGTTGAATTAATTGGTGCCCTGTTAAATTTACTTAAAGCACAGTTAACGTTAACAAAAACACACCCAAGTGAAGATGATTCACTAATGCAAATTCAACAGCATTTACTGCGAAGTTTAGCCAGTAATTGCCAACATGTGCATGTTGAGCGTTTCATCAATGATTTATTAGAACAAAAATATTTAGCGCCAGAATTATTGATTACAATTTCTGGACGGTGTTGGCTATCACTCTCCAATACACAACAATTAATGAGCTTTTTTGAACATTTAGTTGCTTGTAATGACCAAGCACTATTTAATAGTATTTTTAAAGATTTGGTGGCTATTCCTGTGATACGGCCTATTGTATTTCAATGCATGCGAAACCCAGAGCGTAGCAATGCCTTGTCACAAGCCATTGGACAATTATTTAATCAAGCATAAAGGCTTGAAGTTAATAAGCCAAATTTAGTTTATTTGAGGTAAATCAGTTCACTATGGAAAATATTTATTATTTACTATTTGTTTGTTTATTATGTTGGTACTTTATCTATTTACGAAAAGTATCTGAAGCAGCGCGCATACATGCAACCCGATATTGCGAACAAAGTCAGTTACAATTTATCGCTATTGCTAGGCGTTCAAGTCGGTTAACCTTTAGTAAAAATCATGGCTTAGTATGGTTTAGCTTATTCGATATTGAATTTAGCGGTGATGGTGAGTCTAGTAATCATGCCACTTTAAGTTTATATGGTTTAAAGTTAGATAATGTTGATATTCCCCCTTATCGTGTTCATTAATAATAATTATTCCCAGATGTTTTTCTCAGTTTACAGGACACTACAGTGCAGTTTTTAAAGTCTCTTTTTTGCTTACAAGGTTTTGATAACCGAACTCGTTTTTCTGCTATTTTCACGGCTATCACTATTATTTTCATTATGCTGGCTTCAGCTTTTACCGGAAAGCTTGTGATCTCAATTGTATTATTGCTGTTATTTTCTTTCGTGCTTGCGTTAGCTAGTTTGCGCCGTTTACATGATGCTAAACTCAATAAAAATTGGCTGTTTGCGCCTAGCCTTGCGTTTGCCATAGTAGCCTTAATCATCATTTTGTCAGAGCAGCACAGCAGTTATTATTTACTTATCATTCCAACGATTTGCTCTGCGGTATTACTTACCTACCCTAGCGCGGTAAAACGCAATTTCACTTTAGGTTATGATGGCCCTGTTGATATGAAAGAATACCAACAGGAAACTCATTTAGGTAAAGAAGCCAAGTTTCGAATTGAGCCTACTTTGGTCGGTGATAATGCTATTTCGCTCAACAGTGATGAGAATTCTGATAACGTTAATGGAGAAACATATACTCAAGGAGCAGAGCCCTATAATAGTCAAACGGATATTGGAGAACTGATCCGCTTGAAATTATTAAGTAATAAAAAAGCACAGTGGTTGATTGCCGGGTTTGTTGGCATAACCTTAACTGGGATTGCAATATCATGGTTAACTAATTATTTAGCTGTTAAAGATACTGATATAAGCGCTGATACCTCAAACATCCAAACAGTTAATGTAGAGCCATCATTGACCCGAACACACCCATTAATCATGCCCGACAATTACACCTTGTATTTATCTGAGCATCAAGGAATTACTATTAATTGGCAAGCTGATGACGTTAATAACAGTCTATTGTGGTCTCAGTTAACGGCTCAAGGAGATGAAAGCTGCAAAGAAATCAGCTTTAATAAAGGTGATCCAATAAGAACATTGTCAGTACAAGTAGAACAAGAGTCTGGTGTCAATAACGCTTATTTTGCCAGTTTTTCACCACTTGATAGCCAAACGCTAATTCAAGCATTAGCATTTCGTAGCAACTTTACCCTTTGTGGCTATAATTTTTCGTTAAAAGGCAGTCAGGCTGCTTTAGCACAGAATGCGCAGTATGCTCAGTGGGTGAATTATTAGCTATTTGCTGTGAGTAAAACCAATTCCGGCGTCAAATAGCTGATCATAAATATTTTTCATCGCTATGGTATTTTCAGTTAAAGAATCATTCCATTTACTGCGCTTTTCAAAACCTAAATCACTAATAAGATAATAGTGATCAGCCTCTAAACCACTCGACTGTAAACATGATTTAGTGCATGACAAATTACAACCATCAATAGCGATAATAGGACGACCGGAGTTTGCTAATTCAACAATAGGTGCCACGTTGCCTACAACACCTGAAATACAGGACATTTCAGCAAGACCATCACCATCAAGATTCAACGCTATGTTATGGGCCATTTGCGCTAAATTAGAGCAGCCAGAACAAGAATATACAATCGGTTTTTCTTGCTCTTTTACATGTTCATTATTTTTATGCTCTGACACAGCCGTTATCTCACTTAGTTTATTAATTATATATCACTGTGTAATAAAATTAATTAATCACACAAGTACCCGATTATCAGATTCTAACAAGGTAAAACAAGCACGTTTTGATTTATATCAATGTTTAGCTGATTTCGACTATAATCAGTTATGAAAAATTGTAATACCAAATTGATTAAGTTCTTTCCCACTCAGCGAGAATTAAAGGGCTTAGAGGCAAGGCATTGATTGAAGAGAATGGTTGCTCCCTTGTCGAAATCAATAACGCAGCATATAAGCCTTTTAAACTCGCCCTTTGGGAGCTTGCTCGATGCCCACTAACCGTGTTAAATTTATTTGATTTAGAATGACTAGATCTAAACAAATTTGCCTTGTTATTGAACATCGAGCATAGCTCTGAGTTGGGAAGAAATTTAATCAAATTGGTATAAGCAGCGAAAAGAGACAACAGGAAGTAGTTTTTAAATAGCCAAGCTTTAAATAAAAACCCAAATATTTTGTATTTGGGTTTTTCTGTATTTTCTAACGACAAATTATTTTTCTGCTTGATTCTCTAACGCTAATTTCCGTCCAACCCTATAAGCTTCAACACCACTGACTAGCCAAGTTATTAATAAAATGGATAATGAAGGGCTAAGGGACGATGTTGATGTTGCAGATTGTTGCTGAACCAATTCGGTAATAGTGGCAAGATCAGCAACAACCTCACCACTTTGCACTTGCGCAAGTATTTCATTTACTCTAGAAAATAAATCACTCATCAACAGATACAAACCAATTACAGCAAAAGTTGCAAAAAACAGAGCTGAAAAATACTTTTTCAGCAGTAACTGCCCAGCTCCCGGGAAAATTAACAGTGAAAATAGTGCCGCTTTTAAAGGTTTATGCATCAAAAATAGAGACCTATTTATTTGGCTGCTTGTAAATATCTTCGGGTCTAAGCTTTAACACCTTACGTGACGATTTGTCGCTGTTAGCTTTACCCGAATTAGGGTTAACATAAATAGCACTGGCATTTGGCCTAGCGCCGTCTATGCGAGGTTCTTTATTCTTAGGTTTTCCTTGGTAACTGTTTTGCTTTTTACCTGATGGTTTATTGTTAGAGCTGCTCTTGTCAATTTTTGATGTTCTCGCCACATGATATTTTTTATCAATGGCTTGGAGCAAGTTTCGCAATACTTGATCTTTGCACTCACGATAGTGCTTATGATCAACTTTTCTAGAAAAAGCGCTCAATTCAGGCTTGTTCAAACGAAAGTCAACACTATCGAGTAAAGTAATTAACTCTTCAGCTTTCAAATTCAATGCGATTTTTAACTTAGTTAAAATAATGTTGTTAGTTAATCGTTTTTCAGGAATAGCTTGCACACCTTCCTTTTTACCACGTTTTTCATTAATAAAACCATTTAAAAATGCAGCTAGTTCTACATCTTGACAGTTAATAAAATCAGCATCATTATCTTTTTTCAACCACTGACTTACTTGTTCCCTTGAAACAGTAACGCCTGCGGAAGAAAACAAAGCAATCATTTGTTTGTCATTGTAATTAAAGGTATAACGCAACCGGCGTAGCACATCGTTATTGTTCAAAAGTATTCCTAATAAAAAACGTAAAAGTAAAAATTGCAGATATGCTTATTTTAGCAGTTTTAGACCGTTATTAAAATCTAGGATTTCTATAGGAAAATCAGATGTAAAAATGCAAAAAAATTATTTAGCGATGTTTATTGGATTATTGGCAAATAACTGAACAGCCTAGAAAACCTGATAACGGTGGTAAAGCATTTTTACTACAACTTCTAGCCAAGAGTCAACTTGAAGTGGCTTGGGTATATAACTTATTAAAAGCTTTAAAACAAAAAACGAGCTTTAAAGCTCGTTTCTTTCACTGAAAACATGGTTAAATTAAAAAAATTAACCGCCACACTTTTTAGATTTTTCTTTACCTTCACCACATTTGCTTTTGGCTTTACCTTCGCCGCATTTAGCTTTGGCTTTCATTTTTCCTTCGCCGCATTTCCCTTCACCACATTTACCCTTAGCTTTTTTGGCTTTGCCTTCGCCGCACTTCCCTTCACCACATTTACCTTTGGCTTTTTTGGCTTTACCTTCGCCACATTTTCCTTCGCCACACTTCCCTTTAGCTTTGGCACCATCTTTACTTTCACCACATTTACCTTCTCCGGCACCTTGAGGTGCAAAAGTAACTAGATCTTGTGCAGCAAATGGATTTGTTTCAGCTTTAGCAACATTGCTAGCAAAAACAGAAAATGCTAATACACCCATAACAGCAGTTAAAGCAGATTTTTTAAGTAGATTCATGACACGTTTCCTTTATTATTTAAATTATTAATACTGTACCGTATTAGTTATATGACTTTTTAGATAGACCATCAAGTGTTAATTAAAATTTCATTTTTTTTCACTTATAAAAAAACCAGCATTCTAATCAAAGAATAACTGGTTTTTAATATTTACATTAAGCGTTCAACTTAAGCTCATTAGTTAAAGAATAAAACTCAAAGCACTAAATTGAAACGTTCTTACGTCGAGCGGTATCAGCAATAAAACCTTTCCAACCTTTAGCCGCTTTACGCGATTTAGGGTCTTTCATTGCTTTATTAATTGCTGCATAAGCTTTCTTGTATTTCTCAAGATAAAAATAAGACTCAGCAATACTCATGTATATACGCCCCTCATTTTTAACACCTAGCTCTAACGCTTTTCTCAATGCAGGTATAGCTTTTGTAAACTGCTCATCTTGTTTTAACAACATGCCTTGCTTACGGTAATGCTTAGCTTCATTAGTCATTTTAGCCAGTTCGCCATAATACTTGGCGGCTGTGCCGACATGCTGTGCAGCATGATAAGCATTCGCTAAAGTAGAGATGTTTTTGTCATCTCGCTTAACTAAACCTGAAGCAATATGCTTTTCAAGTAACTTAGCTGCTTTATAAGGAGCTTCGGCAGAAGAATACAAATTAGCTAATGTTTTAATTTGTGATTCTTTTTCAAGGAAGCCTTGTTTATAAGCCAAATCAAGTGTTTGTACCGCTTTATCATAATCCTCAACTAGCAAATAAAACATTGGTAATTGTGTCCACCACGCTTTATTTTCTGGGAAAATTAATATCACCGTTTCTAATACTTTAATGGCATCTTTATATTTTTTTCGCTCATAATAAGATGTTAATTTAAGTACATATGGGTTTTGATTAGGCTTATCACCAAATGCGGCAATGGCTCTATCAGCTGGCACAATCATTTTATCTAATTGTTTCAGCTCATAATTTGCTTGAGCAATTTTAACCCATACATTGCCATCATCTTTACCGGTAAACTCCATCCATGCATAATAATTTTTTAATGCATTTTTGTAGTCTTTGGTTTGCATTTGTAAATCAGCTAACAGTTTTAATGCTTCTCCATGGTCACCTTCATTTAAGATGTCTGGAGCAACAGCCATTTTTAAATACTTAATGGCTTCTTTTTCATTATCACCTTTAGTGGCATACATAACTGCAATAAAGCGTGCAACATAAGCTTTATCGTAATCTTTCTTGGCATTAATATCCAATAAGACAACTAAAGCACCATCTATATCAGACTCAATACCTTTCTCTTCGTTACCAGAGTATAGTTCAAAAGCTTTTTGTACTTTTTTACCAACCGATGGGCCGACAAGTTGCGTTGGACGTTTCTTTTTCTCTTCCTTTTTAGCACCAGCAGCATTTGCAGTATCTGCAAATGGTACTTGTGCGACTAAAAGAGAAGCAACAACAACCAAAGAAGTTGATACTTTACTGAAAGAAAAAAGTTTAAAGGTAAAAAGCTTAAACATATTACTATTCAAAATCATTAGTTACCTCCGTCCATTTTAAAGTCTAATCGCACTGTTAAACCTGGTTGTTTTAATGGTTTACCATCAACAACTTTTGGCTTGTACTTCCACTTTCTAAGTGCACGCTTGGCTTCTTTGTCAAAAATACGCTTAGGTTTGGCTTCAATTACTTTAACATCTTCAACACCACCGATTTCATTGATAGTAAATGAAAGCTTAACCCAACCTTCTTTACCGTCACGTGCTGCTTGAATAGGGTATTTAGGCTCTATTCGAACAATCGGTGTTGCATCACCATCTCGGCCAAATCCAGCACCCGGTGCAGATAAACCTGTTGATGCACCAGATAACTGGACACCAGGCATATTAAACTGCAAGCCACTAGTATCATTACTAGCTTCTGGCTCTGGTGGAGCCTGTTTAGGTGGCGCTTTTGGCGGCGGTGGCGGTGGCGGCGGTACACGACGACGTGTCTCTGCAGAAGACTTTGGTGGCGTAGTATTAACTTCTACGATTATATTCTCTTGTGCCTCTTCCTTGTTTCGATCACCAGATGAAACAAGGAAAGCCATAAAAGCAAATAAACCAAAGGTAACTGCAGCGCCTAGTAATATCGATACTAAAACGCGTCCCATAATCTACCCCTTCGCTGCAGCAATGGATATTCTAAGACCACTTCCTGCTTCTTTAATTGCATCCATTACTTTAACAACAATACCATGTTTAGCGTCTTTGTCAGCTTGGATAATAACTACATCGGTTGGTTGCTCAGCAAGTAATTTTTCAATTCTTGCGCCAACACGTTCGATGTCAACACGACCCTTATCTAACCAGATTTCACCGTTATCTTTTATTGCTACAAAGATATTAGCGTTTTTCTGTTTAGTTTGTTGTGCCGCTTTTGGCTTGTTTACTTCAATACCAGCTTCTTTAACAAAAGAAGTGGTTACAATGAAGAAGATCAGCATGATAAATACGATGTCGAGCATCGGTGTCATATCAATTACCGCTTCTTCGTCCTCACGAATCTTTTTACGTGCCATGAAAATATCTCTCTAGTGATGAGGTAAACTGTCAACCAGTTTAGCCTTTGCTAGTTTAACTTGAGCGTCAAGTCTTGAACTAAAAAACACGCCAGACAATGCTGCTACCATACCCGCCATAGTCGGAATAGTTGCTTGCGATATACCTGCGGCCATTAAACGTGGGTTACCTGTACCTTGTTGTGCCATTGTTTCAAACACCCCAATCATACCGGTAACGGTTCCCAACAAGCCAATTAATGGACACATAGCCACTAATGTTCTGATGGTGATCATACGCTGTTCAAGCAGTTCATTTGCTTCGGAAATCCAAGTCTCTCTAATTCGATGTGCATACCAAGACGTAGTGTCTGTGCGTGCATCCCAACGAGCAACGATATCGTCTTTCATTGGTGGATAAACCGATGATAAAAACCAGTAGCGTTCAATCATCATTATCCACATCAATAAGAGTGCAAAGGCAACAACGTAAAGTACGTTACCACCAGTTGCAATAAAACCCCTGACAGATTCCCAAAGCTCTATCAGGAATAACATTATTTAGACTCCTTCTCAGCAATCGCAGCAATCAAGCCTGCACTTTGCTCGTCTAATTTTTGTAAAACGCTTTTTGCTTTACCGGCAACAACTGAGTGGATAAGAATTAGTGGTAATGCACAAATCAAACCTAATGCTGTTGTAACTAATGCAAGAGAGATGTTACCCGCCATAATTTTCGGGTCACCAGTACCAAATAAAGTAATCGTTTGGAAGGTCATAATCATACCGATAACCGTACCTAATAGACCCATTAATGGAGCAATGGCAGCAAACATTTTAATTAAGTTAACACCACGGTCTACTTTAGGGGTTTCACGTAAAATACCTTCATCAAGTTTCAGCTCTAATGTTTCCGCATCAACTGATTTGTTTTCATGGTAAATTTTAAGTAAACGACCCAGTGGGTTATTGTCATTTGGTGTATCAAGGTTTTTCTCTTGTGCTTTGATTTTAGCGCTCATGCCACCTAAAACGATAATACGTTCAAGGGCAATTAAACAACCAATAATTAATAGTACAGTGATGGCATAACCAACTTGTTTACCTTCATGGAAGAATTCTTCAAGAGTTTTCTTACGTGTTTCTAGTGATAAGATACCACCACGTGAAGGGTCAATATAAACAGCAGCATAACCTGAGCTAGTATTAAAGAAACCAGATGCAGTTTCAGCAATGTAACCTGCTGGTTGCTTAGGTAATGGTTGTACTTGACCTACTTCATCGTTATAAGTTAAGTAACCGTTGTCAGATACTAAGTTAAAGTTACCAATACGAGTTACTGTTTCAGTAGTTTTAGTACCATCAAGATTAGTTACTTCAGCAGTAAACTGTGAAATTTTACCTGATTGCGTCATTTCAGTTTGCAGAGCAAACCATAACTCTTCAAGATCAGGTATAGAAGGAATTTCTTTCGCGTTAGCAATGCGATTTAAGTCTTCACCACGGCCAGGAAATTCAGCACTTACAATTGATGTTGTGATTTGACCGTATGCGCCCGCAGCTGCTGCACGAGAAACACCGAACATTTCACCTAAAGTTCCCGTAGCATTATCAAGTTCAACTTCTTTTTGCGATAAAGTAATTTCATTTGCCGCATATTCTTTAGTTAAACGTTTGTTACGTGCTTCTTGGTTTTTTAACTCTTTTTTCGCTTTATTTAACAGCGCTTGCTTGTCGCTACGAGCAGATTTAAATTGTGCTTCACGTTTTTTATCAAGTTTTGCTTCAGAAACTCGGTCAGCTTTAACTTGCTTTAATAAATCATCTAATTGATTTGCTTGTGTCGTTGCAACTAAGCCAGCGGTCATGATTGCTGCTAGCGTTACAAAATTAATAACTTTTCTCATTATTCTGCTCCTGCCGCAAATACTGGTAGTTTAGTTAAGTCCATTGGAAGTTGCTTACGCGCCATAGCGATAGCATCTTTAATAGGTTTCAAATAATCGTCACCTAACTCTTCCCATGCACGATTTTGGTTATTCCATAACCAAGAACGTTTACCATCAAGAGATTGTGCAACAAAAGCGATACGTCCCATATGAACAAAATCTGCTGTTAAGGTAGTACCGTTGAAATCCATCTCAGCTTGGTAAGCATCAAAAATGGTGCCGTAACCTGCTTCAATTTCATAAGCTTCAAGCACTAAACGAAATTGCTCAGAGGTAGTTACGTTTGAATTACCCATAACTTCACGTAAATTAGCAACACGCTCTTTACGACGTTCAATGTTCATTGGAACATCTAGCTCAATAAATTTCTCTAAAGTGTCGATCATCTTGTACATCAAAGGTACAACACCTGATTTAAACTTATCGATACCATCTATTTGCTTTTGCAATGATGCGATGTTTGCTTTTTGATCATCAACCATACGTTGTACATGGTCGTTATAACCACGTAAAACATCACCTTCATCAACAGTGTTACGGTACTCAGCAAGAAGATCTTGCGTTTGCTCGTAAATAGTGTTGATTTTTGCTTGTGACTTAGCTGATTGCTTAAATATTTTAGCTTCAGCTTTTTGAAGATCTGTTAATGCATTAGCAGCAGCGATATTACTACCTGTTAATGCTAGTGCGCCTACCATTGCCGTAGCGATGAGGCTTTTCTTACTTACTTTGGACATAGTTCCCAACCAATTGCTATTTAAATTTTGATAACAAAGATTTTTGTTACCGCAAATATAAAAATCTATCGTTTTTTACTTATTTGTACATCTAATGTGTAACTTTTTATGAATACAACCTATCAATACTCCCAAATGACAAACATACTGTCAAGACGAGAGTTATGGAGTTGTTTACTTATTCTAGTAATAAACAAAAAATATCACACAAAAAATTTGAAGTTTTTATGTAAATAAATTGTTTCAAAATTAATAAATGGTCTTTTTTGATTATTACTTGAGCAAAACAACCTAAAAATTAGGCTTAAATACATTGCTATGTATGTTTTACTAATTCATTCGTAGTAAGTCAAATTTATTTGTCTTTTTTGATGATTTAAAATGTATAAACATTGACAAAAATAGCTAAAAAACACTAATTTTAACTAAGTTTATTAGCAATAAATAATCTTGGTAAGCCGTAAAAACAAAGACTTAAAATTCTAACGAAAATAATATTTCACTTAAATCAGGTTGCCACTGAAACTCCTTTAATTTTATTTTGCTGCCAATAATAACAATTTGCTCACTTTGTAATAACTGCTTTTGCTTTTCAAAATAGTCACTACCCGCAGGAAAAGAAATTTTTCCTTGTGAGTTTATGACTCGATACCAAGGTACAACTTTATTACGCCAACCTGATTCAGGTACTTTGCCTAACGCCTTACCAACTAACCTAGCCCTACCCGGCAAACCTGCTAAATCAGCAATTTGCCCATAACAAGCAACTTTACCTTGAGGAATAAGTTGTACGGTTTGCCATATTTGCGCATAGTGCGGCATTACTGTTTGATTAACTGCTTTTGGCAAAGAAAAACCCTCGGAGCTAAGAGAATGAGTTACTATGTTGAGAATAACATATTTTGTAAATTTGGAGACTTATGAAAATTTGGGTTGATGCTGATGCTTGTCCTGTGGTGATCAAAGAAATTTTGTTTAAAGCTGCTGAACGCACCAAAATTCAAACCACCTTAGTTGCCAATCATACTATTCGAATTCCCCCTTCACGGGTTATTCACTTTATGCGGGTAACTGCTGGTTTTGATATTGCTGATGATGAAATTGTTAAACGCGTCGCAGCAAATGACTTGGTGATCACTGCCGATATTCCACTGGCTGATGAAGTAATATCTAAATCAGCCATAGCCTTAAGCCCTAGAGGTGAGTTATTTACCAGAGAAAACATAAAGTCGCGGCTTAACATTCGTGATTTTATGGATACAATGCGCGCAAGTGGTGTACAAACAGGTGGACCAGCGCCTTTAAGTCAAAGCGATCGACAAGCTTTTGCAAATCACTTAGATAGTATTTTAATGCGTTACCAGAAACAGCTTAAGTAACATCCAATTTAGAAAATGTTACTCAAATATGCTTGTTTACAGGGGCTATTTACTTTTTCAGTAATAAGGCTTTTATTTCAGCGAGTTCATTTTCAAGTTTTTCAATTTGAGCACGACTTGCTGGCTCCCCCCCCTCACTTGTTTCACCATGTTGCTCAGCGCGATAATGTTCATGCTCTTGCGACATAACTTCAAGTACAGTGCCCACCATCATATTTAAGAAAATGAAAGCGGTTAAAAAGATAAAGCTCAGGTAATAAATCCAACTTATAGGGTGCACCGCCATCGTTTCATACATAACATCCGTCCAATCTTCAAATGTAGCAACACGAAACAAGGTCAACATAGAAATAGAAACGTCTCCCCATAACACTTCATTTATTGGATGGAAAAGCATGCTGCCCATTGCTGCATAAATATAAAAAATAACAAACATCAGTAGCGCAATGTAACCCATACGAGGGATAGCTTTGAGTAGTGCATTTATGAGTAACCTTAACTCTGGCACCATTGAAACTAAACGTAATACTCTAAATACTCGTAATAGCCTTGCCAGTAAAACACCTGAGCCACCAGCAGGTATTAAGCTGCCAATAACAATCACGGTATCAAAAACATTCCAACCACTATGAAAAAATTGCTTTTTCTTAGGATACGCAAGATAACGAATGACAATTTCAATAACAAAAAATACGGTAACACCAAGATCTAAAAGCGCTAAAACAGCAATAGTATTAGCTGATAAATCATGAGTTTTAGCGCCAATTAATAGTGCTGATAATAAAATTACGGCAATAACAGCACCTTGAAACAACTTACTTGAGTCAATCTTTTTTAAACGCCTTTGTGCACGAAAAACAAAACTAGCCATTTTAACGACTTGCTCCTACAGCTTGGTCGCTAACATAAGGATTACTACGTCGCTCTTGTCCAAATGTTCCCATAGGTCCGTGACCGGGAATAAAACGAACATCATCACCTAGAGGGAAAATGTTATTGCGAATAGAATTGATTAAAGTGGCATGGTCGCCGCGGGGAAAATCAGTGCGGCCAATAGAGCCTTGAAAGAGAACATCACCTACTTGTGCAAGTTTTGATTGACGATGAAAAAATACAACGTGACCCGGTGTGTGACCCGGACAGAAATACACCTCTAGCGTAATATTACCAAAGCTTACTGTATCGCCTTGCTTTAAAAATCGATCGGGAGAGAATGACTCTGCATGGGCAAAACCAAAACGCTGTTTTTGCTCTTCAATTAAGTCTATCCAAAATTGATCTTCTTTATGTGGCCCTTCAATTTTCACACTATAATGCTTAGCTAAAGCATTGGTTGCACCTGCATGGTCAATATGTGCATGTGTTAAAAATACTTTTGATAAGGTGAGTTTGTTCTTATCAATAGCTGCAATTATTTTTGCAATATCACCACCGGGATCAACAACAGCGGCTTGCATTGTTTCATCACACCAAAACAAGGTGCAGTTCTGCTGAAAAGGGGTTACTGGGATAATTTCAAATTGCAACATAGAATGCTCTTAATAAAATACAACAAAATTTTCCAGATAATAGCACAAATATCAGGGGTAAATTCAACCTAAATATGTAACAAGTTAGTACTATACCCATGTTACCTTAAGATGCAGAATTCAGCTGGAATTAGAAACGCTTTTAGGCAAGGAATTGATTGAAGAGAATGGTTGTTCCCTTGTCGAAATCAATAACGTAGCATAAAGCGTTTATAAACCAGCCCTGAGGGGATGTCTGAGCAAATCACGCTCTTCGTTGCATCTCTTTTTAAGGGAATAACCATTAATAAAAAGATGCGCCTTGACCATGAATCGCTCAGGCATCCTGAAACTCGCATCTTGAAGTATCATGGGTATACTAATTCTTCTCTTTGATTACAGCTACAGTACTTTACTCGGCTAAGTTAAATCGGTAAGCTTTCAAGCCATAATTAATAATAAAAATAAATAGTCTTTTATGTCATCATCTGCTGCTACTTCTCGTGATTCATTTCATTCGCGCATAGGCTTTGTACTTGCTGCTGCAGGCTCTGCAATTGGTTTAGGTAATATTTGGGGGTTTCCTACCCAAGCTGCAAACAATGGTGGTGGCGCATTTTTATTTGTTTATCTTGTTGTTACCTTATTACTTGCCCTGCCAGCCTTGTATGCCGAAGTGTATATTGGTAATCAAGCACAGAAAAACCCTGTTAGTGCACTAGCACAGGCGTGTGGAGATCGCTTTAAAAATACTGGACGAAACGCTGGTATTATTGGTTTATGTGGCGCCATGATGATGCTCAGTTTTTATTCTATTGTCGCCGGTTGGATGCTAGCACATGCACTTGCGGCATTGTTTGAACTGCTTGGCTTTGCTGATGCTTCTGCGTGGTTGTCTACTTCTAGCACTTTACGCAATATCATCTTCACACCTATATTTATTATTTTAGGTGCCGCTATTATTCATCAAGGTGTTCACGCAGGAATTGAGCGGTGGTCAAGCCGTTTAATGCCAATTTTGTTATTAATGCTAATCGGTTTGATTATCTATATTTTGCAACAAGAAGGTGCACAAGCAGGTGTTGCTTTATATTTAATTCCTGATTTTGCACAAGTGAGTAACCCTAAATTAATAATTTCAGCCATGGGGCAAGCCTTTTTCTCACTGTCGATTGGCGTTGGCGGCATGATGGTTTATGGCTCATACATGAGAAAAGGTCAAGACATTGGCAAGTTGGTAATATCTATTGCTGCGCTAGATACTTTTATCGCTTTTTTAGCCGGCTTGCTAATTATTCCTGCATTATTTGTCGCTCAACATGCAGGGCAAGAAGTTTTTACCGAAGGTCATTTAATTGGTGAAGGTCAATTGATATTTCAAATTTTACCCTCACTTTTTGCTTCAATGGGCTCAGTTGGATTGATTGTTTCTTTTACCTTTTTCTTTTTGCTATCTATTGCCGCGCTCACTTCAACAATTTCCTCTACTGAAGTACCGGTGGCATATTTAGTTGAAGATAAAAAACTAACACGAAAGCGTGCTACTTGGTTGGTATCGGCCATCGTTTTAATTGCCAGCATGACCTTAATTGCCTTTTTTGAAGTATTATTTGGACTTGTTATTCAAATACTAACTACTATTTTACAGCCCTTAATGTCCTTATTTTACTTTATTGTGGTGGGTTGGATTTGGCAGCGCGGTAATAAACTAACGGATGTGGCTCAATTACAGAATAACGTAAAATTAAAATTTTTCGGCTTTTATTTACGCTATGTTTGCCCTATTCTGCTGATGATCGTTTTTGTTAATGTGGCTTTTTAGCATAGAAGAATAAGTTAGGGCTTTACGTGACAGTAGGCGGGATTTAAATCGCGCTCATGCAAGCGCGAACAAGTTCCCGCCTACAAAAATATTGATACCTGAGCGACATACAAAGGCATGAAGTTATAAGTGTACTCACTAAGTACTCGTCATAGCTTGCTGCTCATTTTCATGTAATTCAACTTGCTCTATTTTTTCAAAACGGTTGGCAATTTTGTCTGCGGAAGTGTGTATTTGTTTAACGTCAACCGCGGCTTGATCAATATGTTTTGCTAAATTTGCAAATCGTCCTTTAAAGCGATTGAAGTCTTGCGCTAAGTTAGACAAGTGAGCTTGAATAATGTGCACTTGTTTTCGGGTTGCTTCATCTTTTAAGACTGAACGCGCTGTCGTTAATATTGCCATTAAGGTAGTTGGTGAAGCTAACCACACCCGTTTTTTATTGGCGTAATCAACCAAATCACTTTGGTGTCCATGAATTTCGGCAAAAATGGCTTCTGCCGGAATAAACATAATAGCGCCATCGGCAGTTTCATTATCAATTAAGTATTTAACGTTAATGTCGTTAATATGCTTTTTAATATCGGTTTTAAATTGTCGTTGTGCAGCAATTCTTGACGATTCATCTAACTCAAAATCCATCATTTTACGGTAATTTTCTAATGGAAACTTAGCATCAACTACCACATTACCCGTTGGCTTAGGCAAAAACAACACACAGTCGGCGATTTTACCATTTGATAAGGTATGCTGTAATTTAAAGCTCTGCTCTGGCAATACATTTCGAATTAAGCCATTGAGTTGCACTTCACCAAAAGCGCCACGCGAACGTTTATCATTTAACACTTCTTGTAAGCTAACAACGTTAGTTGAAAGTTCGGTTATTTTCTTTTGTGCATCATCAATTAACGCTAAGCGCTGCAATATATCACTAAAGGTTTTGGTAGTTTTTTCAAAGCCCTCACTAAGACGTTTTTCTACCTGGCCGCTAATTTCTTGTAAACGTTTATCAGTAGCATTGGTTAGCATATCGATACGTTTAGCCATTTGTTCACCACTTTGTAGTAATGATTTACTAAGCTCTTCTCGCCCCGCTTGGGTGGTTTTATTTAAATGCTGAATAAGCTGTTCAAGACTTTGATTTTGGTTTTGGTTTAACGTTTGATTTAACTGCTCTTTTTGGCTGCTTAATTCCCTTAATAATTTAAGACGAAGATCGGCCATTTGTTGTTCAAAGGTATTCGATAGCTGTAATTGCTGTTTATCAAAAAGCGCTGATAATGCACTATTTTGTGCTGAATGGGCTTGCTCAACCATTGCCGTTAATAAGGATATTTGCTGATTTTGCTTACTGTTTTGTCGAAAAATAAAAAGTAGTGACAACAACAAAGTAATCATAGTTGCAGCAATAATAAAGGATGACAATTCAGCTTGCTGTAAAGAAAAAGACATAGAAAACCTCAAACACTGTAAATAATCACAGTTATTTAACCATAAGTTTTCTTTATAAACTAGTTATTTATCTGATCGTTTACCCTAAGCGTTCAACCTGACGAGCACATTGCTGCAATGCCGGTAAAATAGTTTCAAATATTTGCTGTCTTGCGGTTTGTGACATATGAGTACTGACATTTAGCGCGGCAATAACTTCGCCTTCACCATTGTGCACAGGTACTGAAATAGAGGTTAAGCCAAGCTCTAACTCTTGCTCAACCAGACAATATCCCTGCTGTTTTACCTTAGCTATTTCAGTAATTAACCTTGTTTTATCAGTAATAGTGTATTGGGTAAATTGTTCAGTACTGCAATTATTTAGAAACTCATCTAATAACGAAGCTGACATATCGGCCAGTAATATTCGCCCCATAGAAGTAGCAAAAGCCGGTAAGCGCGTGCCAACATTAAGTGTGATGGACATAATACGCTTTGTTGTTGCAACACGGGCCACATAAACAACATCAAAACCATCTAAAACAGCAGCAGAGCACGACTCATTTAGCTGCTCAACTAAGGCATTCATTAACGGTTTAGCGTTATGCCAAATATCAAGGCTTGAAAGGTACGAGAAGCCTAAATCGAGTATTTTTGCGGTTAACGAAAACTGTTTGCCGTTATGTTTGGCATAGCCCTCTGCAACTAAAGTAAGTAAAAAACGTCGAGTTGCTGCGCGGGTAAAACCTGTAACACTGGCAACTTCAGATAGCGTCATAGACGGTCTTTGTTGACTAAAAGCCTTGATAACCGCTAAACCTTTCACTAAAGACTGCACGGTTTCTGTGTTGTTTTCTTCTGACATAACCTTTGACATACATATCACTCAATATTACACTAACCTCAATGTTCGACATAGTAACAAGTGTTCGTATATCGAACAATGTTTATTTTTGATGATTTGACAACTTTACAATTAACTGAGTGCAACAAGATGATAGATAAAAGAGGAACAAGCTGCGCTGCTGCCGTTGCTGACATTAAAGACGGTGACACTGTAATGATTGGCGGCTTTGGCGAAGCTGGCAGTCCAATAGAGTTGATTCATGCGTTAATCGACCATGGTGCGAAAAACTTAACCGTTGTTAACAACAATACCGGCAGTGGTCGCGTGGGATTAGCAGCATTAATTGAAAATGGTCAAGTGGCAAAAATGATCTGCTCTTATCCGCGTACGGCCAACTCTTTAGTGTTTCCTGAGCTATATCGCAGCGGTAAAATTGAACTTGAATTAGTACCACAAGGCACATTAGCTGAACGTATTCGCGCAGGCGGTGCAGGTATTCCAGCCTTTTTCACGCCAACGTCTGTAGGCACACCATTAGCCGATGGTAAAGAAGCTCGCACTTTTGACGGCGAAGATTATGTTATGGAACGTGCAATTAAAGCTGACTTTGCCTTAATTAAAGCAAAACAAGCCGATCGCTACGGTAATCTCACCTTTAATAAAACCGCCCGTAATTTTGCCCCTATTATGGCAATGGCAGCAACAACCACTATTGTGCAAGCAAATGCAATGGTAGAACTAGGTGATATTGATCCTGAAAACGTAGTTACACCGGGAATTTTTGTCAATCGTATTATTGAAGTAAGCCAACCACAACAAGAATCAACATTAGTAAAAGCGGGAGTCGTATACCCATGAATAATAATCCCACAAGCAAGCACCCTATAAGTAACGAAACACAAGCACAACAAATTGGCTGGTCACGCGAACAAATGGCGCAACGCTGTGCTCAAGACATTGAAGACGGTAACTATGTTAATTTAGGTATCGGTATTCCTGAAAAAGTAGCCCAATATGTGCCCGCTGGCCGTGAAGTTATTTATCACACAGAAAATGGTTTATTAGGCATGGGCACAGAGCCAAGCAGTGAAGAGTTAGATCCTGATTTGATCAATGCAGGTAAAAAGCCAGTGACTGCTATTCCCGGTGCTGCTTATTTTCACCATGGCGACAGTTTTTCGATGATCCGAGGCAAGCATATTGACGTTTGTGTATTAGGCGCAATGCAAGTATCAGCGCAAGGCGATTTAGCTAATTGGTCTACGGGCGCCCCCGACGCTATCCCCGCGGTTGGCGGCGCAATGGACTTAGTTGCCGGCGTAAAGACCATCTACATTATTACTCAACACACCACTAAAACCGGTGCAGCTAAAATTTTGCCAAGCTGTTCATTTCCGCTAACAGGCAAAGGGGTTGTTAATAGAATTTATACCGACTTATGCGTTATAGATGTTACTGATGCTGGTTTAACACTAATTGAATTAGCCCCGAATGTTAATTTTGATTATGTGCAAGCAAGAACCGACGTTAGCCTAATTAATGCCATCAAATAAGAATTTATAAAGCGAGTACAGATCATGAATAAAAGTGAACAATTATTTTCAAAAGCCGTTAAGTACTTACCCGGTGGCATTAGCCGTAATACCATCTTTAGAAAACCACACCCTTATTACGCTGAAAAAGGCGAAGGCTGTTATGTAACAGACGTTGAAGGCGTTACCCGCATTGATTTTGCCAATAATATGGCATCATTAATTCATGGCCATGCTTATGCTCCAATAGTTGAAGCTGTTAGCGCACAACTAGCCAAAGGCAGCTGTTTTACTATGGCTACTACAGCAGAGGTAGACTACGCACAACTTTTATGCGAGCGTGTGCCTAGTTTTGACAAAATTCGTTTTGTTAATTCAGGTACAGAAGCGGTAATGGCTATGTTAAAAGCTGCTCGTGCTTATACTGGTAAAGCAAAAATAGCTAAAGTTGAAGGTGCTTATCATGGCGCGTATGACTACGCAGAAGTAAGCCAAACTGCCAACCCAAGTAATTGGGGCAATGTTGATAAACCTAGCAGTATTCCCGTTGCGGTTGGCACTCCGGAAAAAGCCCTTGAAGATGTAGTGATCATCCCATTTAACGATGTTGACCGCGCCCTTAATATTTTAAATCAACATAAAGATGAAATCGCTTGTGTGTTAGTCGATCTCCTACCACACCGCGTTGGTTTAATTCCAGCCTCAGATGAATTCGTTTGTGCGCTGCGCAAGTGGGCAGATGATAACGCTGCTTTATTAGTGTTTGATGAAGTTATCACTTTTAGAACCAATTATAGCGGCGCACAACAAAACTATAGTGTTGATCCTGATTTAACCGCTATGGGTAAAGTGATTGGTGGCGGCTTTCCTGCTGGCGCATTAGCAGGCTGCGATAAAGTAATGAAAGTGCTCGATCCAACCGAACCTAAAGTTTTACTGCCCCATTCAGGCACATTTTCAGCTAACCCTATTACCATGACTGCAGGGTTAATTGCCATGCGTGATTTTGACCAAGCTGCCGTTGAAAAACTTAATACTTTAGCCACTTATGCCCGTGATGAGATAACCAAAGCCATTAACGACGTTGGTATTGCTGCTTGCGTCACTGGTGCCGGCTCTATGTTTAGAGTACATTTAAAAGCCGAGCCACCAAAAAATTACCGCCAAGCTTATGCTGATAAAAATGAAAGTAAACTTATCAGTGAATTATTAGATCACATGTTTGATAATGGTGTGATGATGATCAACACTTGTTCTGCAACCCTTTCAACTCAAATGACAACAAAAGAAATAGACCATTTAGTTACAACATTAAAAAGTGGTTTTGAAATGCTTAAGCCTAAAATGGCTAAATAGGAATAATGACTAATGAAAGATGTATATATTTGCGATGGTATTCGTACGCCAATAGGAAGATATGGTGGAGGTTTAGCTAACGTTCGTGCTGACGACTTAGCGGCAATACCGTTAAAAGCCTTAAAAGACCGTAATCCCAGCCTTGATTTAAGCCAAGTTGACGATGTTTTATTAGGTTGTGCCAACCAAGCCGGCGAAGACAATCGCAATATTGCCCGCATGAGTTTGTTATTAGCTGACTACCCAACCAGTATTGCTGGTTGCACCATAAACCGTTTATGTGGCTCAGGTATTAACGCTATTGCTATGGCAACTAATGCCATAAAAGCTGGTGAAGGCGATATTATAATTGCTGGCGGCGTAGAAAGCATGTCTCGTGCCCCGCTGGTTATGGGTAAAGCCGGCAGTGCTTTTGATCGTAGCCAAACGATGTTCGATACCACTATGGGCTGGCGTTTTGTTAACAAAAAGCTCGACAAAATATACGGCACTGAAAGCATGCCAGAAACTGCTGAAAACGTTGCTGAGCAATTTGATATCAGCCGAGAAGATCAAGATAAATTCGCTTTTTGGAGCCAAAGCAAAGCTAAAGCTGCTCAAGAAGATGGTCATTTCGCCCAAGAAATTGTGCCTGTGGTTATTCCACAGCGCAAAGGTGATGATATCGTATTTGAGCATGACGAACACCTTCGCTTGAGTTCATTAGACAAACTAGCTAGCCTTAAAGCCCCCTTTAGAGCAGGCGGCTCAGTTACTGCTGGCAATGCTTCAGGTATTAATGATGGCGCAGCAGCCGTTATTTTAGCAACTAATGAAGCTGCATTAGCCAATGGTTTAACGCCAAGAGCGCGTATTGTTGGTTCAGCGGTTATTGGCGTTGAGCCACGTGTGATGGGCATAGGGCCAGCGCCAGCAAGTGCCAAATTATTAAAACGCCTTGGCTTAACCATTGATGATATGGATATTATTGAATTTAATGAAGCTTTCGCTGCTCAAGCACTCGCTAGTGCTCGTGAGTTAGGTATTGCCGACAACGATGAACGCTTAAATCCCCAAGGTGGCGCTATTGCTTTAGGGCATCCATTAGGCATGAGTGGTACGCGTATTGTACTTTCAGCCATGAAGCAGCTTGAGCGCACCAATAAACGCTACGCTTTATGTGCCATGTGTATTGGCGTAGGACAGGGTATCTCTATGGTTATTGAACGAGTATAGCTGTGGTAACTTTTTGCTATTTCATCCAACTTAGTTGTCGAAAGTGCTCATTTATACTTATAAACTCCGCGCTTTCTCCTAGAATTTGAACGAAATATCTGCAAGTTATTTTGTAAAGCAATTCTGAGTTATTTACATAAACATATTTTTAAAGAGCTGCTTTTTGTAGCTCTTTTTATTTATACCTCTTGCTATAACTAGCAAAAAAAATCTTATCGACTATCTTTAATTTACATGCCTATACAGATAACTCAGGGAAAGGGAAATTAAAACATAAACGTGCTATTTCTCTGCTTGTAGGCGGGATTTTAATCGCGCTCATTCAAGCGCGAACAAGTTCCCGCCTACTAAAGTAATTATACCTGAACAACATATACAGGCATGTTAACTTAAATCTCAAAACAAAATTAAAGGTATTTTCATGTCAAATCATCGCACCTACAAAAAACTCGAAATTGTTGGTACATCACCTATTAGCATTGAAGAAGCCATTCAAAGTGCTATTGCTGAAACCTCAAAATCTGTTAACAATTTAGACTGGTTTGAAGTTGTCGAGACACGTGGGCATATTGTTGATAATAAAGTCGCTCACTACCAAGTTACCATCAAAATAGGATTT
>Ga0316205_10001929_pt1 | contig 23488 bp, 26 predicted proteins | sample 3monthpyrite_MG_FD_204941 | JGI IMG/M metagenome (GOLD analysis project Ga0316205, IMG submission 204941) | Microbial mat bacterial communities from mineral coupon in-situ incubated in ocean water Damariscotta River, Maine, United States -... | ecosystem: Environmental > Aquatic > Marine >... | reverse complement strand
GGGTTGAAGATGGCGTATTTGGAGACGCTGCTTTCGCGACGGTTCGCGAGATGAAAGACCGCTTCGGACCTGATGGAGAAGTGGTGATCGGTGAAGCCTATATTCCCAAACTGGGGTCGAAAGTAGGTGCCAAACCAGCTGGGAAAGCACCATTGCTTTGTGACTCGTTGGAACAAGGGTCAACCCATGGCCTGCTAATAGCAGGATCGGGTGGTTACAAAACCACCTCCGTTATTCTTCCAACCTTATTCTACTCGTCAAACTCCTGCGTAGTCTTTGATCCCAAGCGAGAACTTGCTTCCGCCATCAAGAAGGTACGTACAAATGGCCATGGGAAAGCCGTTCTAACTCTCAACCCCAATGCGCAAGAGGCATTTGGGTTTAATGCCCTGGATTGGATCGATATGGAGGCGCCGTCCGCAACAAGCGATCTATTTGAGGTCGCAAACTGGATCATCGGAGAGACCCCAAATTCTGGCGCTTCACCGAACCAATTCTTTCAGGACGCAGCAAAAAATCTCGTCCACGCCTTGCTCCTGGACATAATGAGTGATGAAAGCCTGCCTCCTGATCGCAAGAATTTGGCTCAACTGGGTGAACTTCTGTCCCTGGGTGAGCAACAACTGCGAGCGGAATTGGAGGAAATCTCACAGCGCTCAAATAACAAGACTGCCAGACGCGTAGCATCCAGCCTTTTTGAGTTGGAAGGACGGACATTCTCCAGCGTTAGATCCACAGCAAACACCACAGCGAGCTGGCTACTAATCGACAATTTGGTGGGTCTCGTCTCCCGAGATAACTTCAAGACAGCTGACATACGAGAGCAGCGCGCAGATCTCTTCATTCAAACCAATCTATCAACTCTCACATCGCATCCTAGCCTTGGCCGAGTGATCCTAGGGGCGCTCTTTCAGCCCATGTTCAACGAAAACCTTGAACCTGGGAAACGGGTGATCTTTCTGCTCGATGAGGTTGCCCGCCTTGGCTACATGTCGATCCTGGAAACTGCCCGTGATGTCGGCCGATCAGCCGGAGTTACCCTCATACTCATCTACCAGAGCCACGGCCAGTTCTCTGATCAATGGGGCAGGGAAGGCACAAACAAATGGTTTGAGAATGTCTCCTGGCGCGCCTACGGCGCTGTGAGTGATCATCAAACTGCCGACATTATCTCACGGTCCATAGGCGATTTTACGGTTATGTCTGAAGGGCAAAGCAGATCTGCTGGCAGCTCTTCACGCAAAATGGAGGTCTTTGGAACATCGTCTAGCAATCAAGGGCAATCAGCGAGCGAACAAAGACGCCGCTTGATTAACCCAGACGAAATTCTTGCAAAAGTTCCAGCCGATGCTCAATTCATCTTTGTTCAGGGGATGCCTCCCATCTTCGCAGGACGGGCCATCTATTTCCGCCGCCCGGAAATCGCACAATGGATTGACGACTAAGAGCCTTCGTCGCCACTGACTCAAATATTTCTATCAAAAAAGAACTCAGGGGCTTCGCCCCGGCGCACGCAAGGCCAAGCGGCTAAAGCCGTGCCCTGGCGGGTCTCCCCAACCTTCACGTCGCTTCGCTTGTTGCAGGCCGGGTGATCCCCCTCCCACCAGGTCAGCCTTGACGTTTGCCTCCCCACTCGTCGCCCGAGGGGCAGAAGGGTTGAGCGCGCGCGCATCAACCCTTAGCCCCACCACGGGAGTAAAGAATGACCAAACTCAGCAAACAGGAACAAGAGCTTCTGACAACCTACCGCAAGCTTCCTCACGGATTTCAGGAATCCGTACAGAGCTTTATCAGACTGCTAATCGCCACACTTCCAGCCACCGAGGGGAACTGAAAATGATCATCGGTCGCTTCATCCCGAAAGAAAATGGTGACTTTGAAGGCTGGGTTGAAACCATGTCCCGCAATTTCGAGCTCCTGATGCAGCCGGAGGAGGGGACCAGAGTCGCCTTTCGGATTTACAAAGGCATGTGTGAGGTGGGACAGGCGTTCGAGAAATGCTCCAACGAAACCGGAAAGACCTTCTACTCAGTGCGCCTCGATGACCCATTTTGGGAGAAGCCACTCAACTGCCTTCTCTTCGAGGACAGAAGCAATGGTGGATGGAACTTGGTCTTCAAGCGCGAACCCCGCAAGCAGTCGAACCGCAACGACCAGTCCAGATAAGAAATGGAGGCCCGGCGATGAACCGAGCCCCCAATCGTGTCAGGAATTTTCGTCTTCAGGTTTTTCCTTGGCGACCCGCATGACAATCTCACCTTCGAGCGGCATTGCAGAAAGCTTGATTTTGAAACCATCTCCATCCTGATGTGACCAGGCTGCTCCGACTTTATTCCAGTAAGACTTCTCGCCTGCTTTAGTGACCTGATAAACTGTGTGTGTTGGTTTATTGCTCATTTGTCATCTCCTTAGAGTTTGTCCGTCGATGACTGTTGGAGAAGGTGGACCAACGAGCAGGGATCAAGTGAGGCATAGCCGAACGACCGCTAAATAAGCCTGGTGCGGGCAGCGTCCTCTTGGACGCAACACGGGGCGCCATTTAGGGGTTGATCGCTGAGAGGGGACACCTAAACAGGCATAGTTGAGACGGACAGACCCTTTAGGAGAGACTTGAGCAAAGATCCCGATACATGAAGGACGGTCTACCTGCAGGGCGGAGACGTGGAACGTCGGAAAGCAAGGAACAGATCCTTGATGGCAGGTAACTCAGCGCACTCAATGCCGTGTCCAGGTTGACTACAAGGGTCGCTGAAAGCCTGAGACAAACCCGATCCGACTGGGCGGTTCATAGCTGAGTCCCCGCATCACCGTTGCCGAGCAGCGACGGCAGAACCAACGCCGCACTGGGGACGGTGAGGATGCGTACTGGATTGTGTTTGTGTTGAGATGCTGCACTACGAATTAACCTAAATGCACGGCAGCCAACTGCGCCAGCGTTCACTCTTTCGACGCGAGTGTTATCGATGGAATGAAGACGCACCTGGCGAACGTGAATATCCACTTCCAAAGCGGAGACCAAGCAGACTGGTTGCGTGAGCTCACGTCTTTTCAAGACGAACTCTGGACGTCGTGAGAACGTGCAGTGGAAGAGGTCGTTGGTCCCGTCTTGAAGCGGCTTTCGCGTAAGGTCGATACAGCAGGCTTGATCAAACTGAGCGTGCTCACAAGCACAGACCATAAAACGATGCGGGCGCATATGGACGTTGCTCTGCGTTACTGCATAGCCAAACGGGGTAAATCAACCCGAAGCTCCAGACGTCTGAGCAAATTTGGAACGACTCTTACGTTACCGTGGCATACGTCATGGCGTTCACAGGTGGGACGCCATAGCTAGACTTGGCAACACGTTGGCAAGTGGTCTGCGTTCAGCGGAGGAGACTGTTTAGATTAGCGGAAATTCGTTCGGAGATCCGCTCTCTCTCACATCCGAAAAGTGCTGCTAAACCGTCCCTAGCGGGTTTCACATCCGCCGGCCCACTGGAGTTCTGATCTTGGTTCGCAAACGGCCCGTCTGTCTCCGTCAATATCCGATCTTCAGGGAGCGACTCGACAAGCTTCCTAGATTTCTCCTTGCGAAGCATAGCTGCGTTAACCGAGAAAAAGCATCCCATTTCGGCAGCTCTCCGTGCTTCAGACGCCGACCCGGTGAACCAGTGTAAAACGACCCTTCCAGTGCCGATCGGCAACTTCGCCTCGATCATATCCAAAACTACCTTCGCACACCTAACGCTGTGTACGGAAAGAATTTTGCCACCCGCTTCGGCGGAAGCGGTGAGCACCTCTTCGAACACGTTCTTCTGGTCTTCAAATGAATGATAGAAAAGCCGTCCTGCATCGAGACCGACCTCCCCGACATACCTGGTCGACGGTAGATACTCTTTCCAGATCGACAGTTCATGAGCCCGCTCTGCAACGAGTTGCGGATGCAAGCCGAGCGCGGCTCTCACATATTTCGTCCGATCCGCCAACTCCTTGTTCCGCGGGAACGCTTTCGGCGTTGTCGTGACCGCGAGCGTGAACACCCGCTCTTCGTCTCTTTGCAAAACAGCCCCGGAATGATCCGGATAGAGATCGAGATGACAATGGAAATCGACGAGAGGAGTTCCGCGCCAATCTGTCATGACGGTGCCGTCCTCACGCCCGCCAGCAATGCACCGACCTCTTCGAGACCGCGACGATATACATCGGCATACGCGTCGGTTCTATCTGGGTAATCCGACAACGGGCCAGGCTTATGGATAAGCAACTTCGCGACATCCGGCCGTTCGGCAAGCCGGCGGATAGCCAGTTGGAAAGACCGCACCTGCTGTCCTTCAGCCTGCCGGGTATCAAGTGTACCAGCTGTCAGATCGGGAACGCCGTAATAGGTTGGATCGTCGCCGAGCAAAGATGCTCGCCGGATCAGACAGGGCAGGCAGTACCCGCAGTGGCCTTGCGACTGACCCTTCCAGCGAGCCTTCGCCGGAGATGAACATGAAAGGGAATGGGGGGCCGCTCTTTTTAGGAGGTCGCGATCGGCGCACTGCGTGGCCATCTCTCCCTTCGTCTTGTCCCAGTATGGGTTGGTCAACGCCCCATTGATTCCAAGCACATCCAAGAGTTCGTTCCACCGCGCCATGTAGAAAGGATGCGTTGTTCGCGTACTCAGGGCGCCTAGTCTTAGCGGATCCAAGGGGACGTTTAAGGCAATAAGCCCGTTTTCCGGGACTCTAAGGACGAACTTCTTGCCGAGACCGACGCCTGCGGCCACACCGAGTGAGAAGAACAAGAAAGACCGCCCGCGCGTTGTGCTCTCGGATTCGACACCATCGATCAGGCCATCCCCGAATGCCATCCAGATCCGCAATCGATCAAATGCCGACTTAGGAAACCCTTCTTTGAGAACCTCGAAACACTCTTCTTGAGATTTGCTGACTGCACCCTCGCCGGCATGGCTGACTAGCAAAGGCAATCCGCCCGAATGAAGATGATCGATAGCGCCGATGAGGCTATCGAGCCCGCCGGAGAACAAGTTTACCGCATCGAAGGAAACGGGATCCAGCGGTCGAGGCCTCGCCTTCGCGATGGTGGCAAACTTCTCAGGCCGACGACGAAAGCCGATCTGCCATCGATCGCCCGTGAGGAAATCTAGCGCCCGCTTCAGGACGGAGGATGCCCCGGACCAGAGGGTTGGATTGCTTACTGGCACTACCAGCCGGATCTCCCGCGACCACCCGTCTTGGGATTCCGTAGCCCGTGCGAGCCGTGTATCGGCCGCATGGATATGCGCTGCGACGATCATGAGATCGACCGCCACCTCACTGGGTTCCAAGTTCAGTTCGGCCATGTTCGTGAGAGCGTAGCCGATACCGTGCGCCAGTCGGTCACCCGCCAACAGGTCGAGCGTGGAAAGCTGTTCGTCGCTCGCCTTCGGTACTTTCACTGTATCCTTCGACCCGAACCGCCCCGTCAATAGGTGCCGCCTCATGTTCTTGCCTCGCTCTCGCCCAAGGCTTCGAGCATGTCGAAAGCCACCTCATATATGCTATCGACGAAACCCGCGACTTGTTGCGACGACAGTGCTCCGACATCGACGCCGGACGCATTGACCGCATCGCTGACGCCGCGCTGAATGAACTCCGACAGTTGGGTCTCGATCCTCTCGACCGTCCGCACGTCGGAGGGCATCGTTACGACCTTCGTCCCAATATCGTTGCAGATACGGGCTTCGATCGCATGTGCCGCATAGAGTTCGAAGACGGTCTGAATCTGCTCGGAGGTCAGACCGTCTATATCGGTGATCCCCGCATCGGCGAGATCGGCGATTGTCTCTATAAACGCATCACGCGCGATGCCCTCATCGATTGAGCCCCCATCCGGACAAATGTAATCTGCGAGTCCAGCGAATACTTCTTCGACAGGACGGCCTGCGAGGCTCTCGAGATCGAGAGATCTGAGGGCCTCGCGGACACCGTTGGCGCTCGCGTTCCCGAGGAAACTGACCAGCCCTGATGCCGTACTGCGGGACGAACCCATCCTACGCGCGGCTTGCGCCGAACCGCCCGCCGACAGCGATACATATTGTGACACAGCGCGCGCCAGACTGCGTCGATCATCACCCCCGGACCCAGCGAACCGCGTGAAGTTGCTGCGCGCGGATCTGAAACGATCGCCCGTCGGCGGCGGGGGCGCAGGCACTCTATCGGCAGGCGCGGCTGGAGGCGTTCCGGCATCACTATCAGGCGCATCGTTGAATGCCCCATCATCTGGCCCTGTACCATCTCCGCCGTCACTACTGTTGCCGTCTCCACCACCCTCGAGCCAGCTTGGAACCAATGGCGTTCCCCCCGATGCGCCGCCGAATGCGTTCGAAGTTCCCATTAGCGTGCCCCCTTGCGTGTCCGCGTCGCGGCCGTCGCAGCGGCCTTCAAGGTCGGAGATCCGTTTTCCGCCCATCCAGCCAGCAATCTTTCGAGCCGGACGACGAACTCACCGCCTTTGATGACACCAGACCAACCGGATGCTGCCCATGCCCCGCAGCGATCGGCAGGAAGACTTTCGAGCATGTCGAGCAGGTTAGATTGCAACAGGTCGTGCGCACGCACCAGGACCGCGATCCCATTCACTCCAAGAGGCGCGTTATCGAACGCATCTCCGCCCATGATCCTGCCACGCAACTCTTCGAAAACTTGTCCGGCTTCCGCAGGTGACAACTGCCGTAATTCGCTCTCATAAGCCTGGACTGCGAGTTTGGAGCCCATCAATTGCTCGACGACCGCGCTCAACCGACCGAGCACCGAAGCGGCCCCGAAATAGTCTTTCCGATCTTTGGCGACGAACAGATAGGGACGCAGGTCTACGTCACCGATCTTGGGCGACAACTTCGCCCACGCTCTGATAACGTCAGACCCCTTCCACTCAGATAGCATCGCGCTGTCGGGATCTGGGTTCGGCCCTTTACTAGACCTGTCCAGCGTCGAGATCTTCGGACCATTCCGGCTCGCCTTTTTCGGCTTCATCTCCGTTTCATTATTGGCATCATTGTCGACCTCGAGAGCGGCGAGGTCTGCGCAGAGGCCGTTCTCGTGCTTCGCCGCATCGTTCGCGATCTGGTCGAATAAGCGAGACATAAACCGTTCTGCCAACATCAACTTAGCCAGTACCGGCAGCTTCACATCCTTACCGAACCCGCGTGCCTGCGCGGTCTGGTTGCGCAACAGTAAGCTGTTCAAGAACCGTTTGATTTGCCGCGGATTCCCCTGAGTCCCGCTGGCAAGGATCGGGCCGATCTGATCGCTCAGAGTCAGTGCGTTCGTCACGCCGGTTCCCATATCACCGAGCGTCTCCTTGACCGTCGCTGCGTCGAGACCACTGGCCTGCCAAGGCCGTTGGAGCTTTTTCCGCGCGACGGCGATGAGCTTCGCATAGCCCTCATCATCTTCCCCCATCTCGGCTCCGATCAATAAGAGGGTCACGTAGATCCTCGTCTCTGTCTCTCCCAATGCCGGTATCCGGAACGGGACTTGAATGAGCTTCTCCAAATAGTTCCGCGCATAGTCGCGCGGACCGGTCGTGTCCGGTAGTTCCGGAAAATGCTTGCGCACGGAATACTCGATCATCGCTTCATCAGCCGCCACGATGAACGCAGTCCTGTCAGTGAATACGAACAGCCGAACGGCTTCCAAGGTCTCGATGGCGATATCGGGCAAGCATCGGTCGAGATCGTCGATCAAGACAACCAGCTGCTTCACGCCCGCTTTGTCGAGCAACTCATCGAAGGCCTTGCGGAACTGTCCTATTTCCTCTGGCAGCCGCTTCGAGTCGTCCGGCTTCAGAAGGCCCTCTACGCCTTCAATCGCGGCATTGTAACTTGCTTTGGTGGCAAGTTCACCGGGTTCGTCGAACACGCCCCTGACAGTGCCGACGGCGGCGTTGATCTGATCCGGCGTCGGGATACCCGACAAGGCAGTAAACGCCAGTCCGCCACCGTGGCGTGCTATCTTCAACCAATCGATCCGCTGGAAGATATTCTTGACCGCGTCGCCGGCCTTTGCGCCTAGCGAGCGCCGCTCGATTAATTCGGTGACGATGCCCTCGATGAGCGCGATCTTCGCGTCTTCGAAGCCTTGGAAGCGCCAGCCATTGAATTTGATGCAGAGGATGTCCTCGTCGCCGCTGAGCGCGGCGTCAATCATCTCCAACACACTCGATTTGCCCGCCCCCCAATCGCCGTGCACTCCGATCGTGATGGCTTGCTCGGGACGTTTCGCGAGAAGTTCGATGATAGTCTTGGCGATTGCCTCATTATTGAGAAGATCCACCTTTGTTTCGTTGTCAGTCAGTATCATAAGCACTGCCTCTGCAACGTACGAGCGTCATAGCATGTTGAATTATATAGAGAAATGGCGTACCAGCTCCGATCAACAATCTGACACGTTTTTTTGCCTTGAGACAGTATCTGGCGTAGATCGGCCATGAAACGGCCTGGGTTATAGATTGTTGTTTGACTCATCCGGCCCTTTTCATACGGCTAAGGTGACACGCTAAAATCTTCACAGGATACATTTGGCAAAGAGTCTTGCCCGTGATTGGTAACACGGGGGGCTTTCAATACATGAGAACGATACAGGCGCATGCAGTTTACACAAACGCTTGATTTTGCACTGGGTAGTAGCTCGGGTTTGGGAGGCGGCCCGTCAAGCCAGCGCCGAAGGCGTGCGGGAACCGCTTGGGCTTGAGGCGAGGGCTGGACTAAAATGCAGACCGATAGGAAATAGAGGAGATGTACCGGAACATCTTAGAGGGCTCCCCTTGACAATTGGCACAAATCGTAGCTATATTGAAACCTAAATAATGATCGATATTTGGCTCTTTTTAGGAAACGAGGTGGCGAGATGAATACTCAAGTTTTAACCCGCCAAGCAAATAGCGTATCAGAATTCAAAAAGAATCCTTCTAAGTCCGTAGCAAACGCTAAGGGGGAAGCTGTAGCCGTGCTCAACCATAATAAAGTTGATTTTTACGCCGTTCCCGCCGAGCTATTCGCTCGCATGACAGAGGTCATTGAGGATTGGAATGACGGTATGATTGCTAAGGCGCGAGCTGAAGAGCCTATGATTATGAAGGATCTGGATGACCTATAATCTAGCCTTCATTCCCTCGTCTGAAGGGGAGTGGGATCAGCTAGATGGCTCCATCAAAAGACAGTTCAAGAAAGCTCTAAAGAAGCGTCTGAAGGAACCAAGACCACCAGGCGCCAAACTTCACGGCCACGATGATCTCTACAAGATCAAACTCCGACGGTATGGGTACAGACTAATCTACCAAGTGGTCGATGAAACTCTAATTGTTAAGGTGATAGCGGTTGGTCGCCGCGACAAATCTGCCGTCTATCAGATTATGAATGAGCGATTAAAAGACCTTGAGGAACAAGAAACGATCGTTCCCGAGCGCAAAGATTCTCCATAAGATATATTATGCGCTTTTAATTTATAGTAGCAAAATAGAAGTGCGACAGTCAATAATTCCCTCGCCAGGAAGCTTTGCGCTCGCTCAGGCTTTTCTCTGTTCCAAAGAGAATGACCTGAGACCCAGGTAGACCGTCCACAAGATTGATGCAACAAACACCCAGTTCGTCAAATTTGCCAAGAAATCTGTCAACTCCGGCCAGCGACATCTTCTCAGTCTTCTTTCAATGCCTCATCGAGTGCAGGTTTGTTGTGATGGGTAATAACCACAGGTCCGCGCATAGCAGCGGACGTATTGTCGCCTGTGCGCTTGCTCAAGTCGGTTGATGTGAATGTCTTAGTTATGACCCTCGATCGTCATCCCCCGTTCGGTCGACCTCGCGCCCTGGTTCTTCTTGCAAAGCGGAGTAGAATTCACGACTGATGGTGATTAGAAACTGCCTGGATAGTCGTCCGATTGGTTCTTGCGGTTCGAGATAATATGAGTTCTCAGCAATATCCAAATTGTACTCATCGACCACCACCCAAGAACGAACACCTATATCAAGGCCGATACGCTGTTTCTCCAATTGGGGAATCTCAATTGCATGGGTACCTTTGGTCGGTGCTTGAGTAGTGATCGGCAGCAGAAAAAGAACATGGTGTTCCGATTTTTCCAATGAGACCGCCACACATGAAGGTCGAGACTTCCGGCCCTCTGTTTCGCCTGCTGCTGCCTCCCGCAACCAAAGGTAAGGGTAGACAACAACGTCGCCAGACTCAGGCACCGTCATGGTCGTCTCCTTCTTCACCAATCACCTCCGCCAGTGCCTTTAGAAGGTCTGTACGATATGGCTCTGGCGTATCTGCCGTCCGAAAGACCTTGCGGTTGTCTTTCAGCGGAGCAGTGATCCGCTCGAAGTCTTCAAAGCTCAGCATGACAAACTTCGGCCTGTTATGCCGCGTCAGGACGATGGGCTCTTTTGCGGCGGCTTCAGTCACCTCACCCACATGCTTATTTAAGTCTGCTGTTGTGAACGTCTTCATTCGGCAACTCCATATTCCATGAAATCCATAATATATGGAATTTATGGAATATCAAGCCAATTCATTGAAACAGTGAAGAAAACCGGCCCCGAAAGGCCTGATTCCTTGATGTTTTGCCCTACGCCGCTGCTTTGGGATTTAGGCGCGGGCGGCTTTGTCTGGCGTCTCTTCTTCATCTTGGAGAATCTTAGAGAGGCTAACCTCAGCGCCATCAAATGTAGCCGTGAGCTGTAACTCACCGCCCATGCTCTGCACATAGCGGCGCAGAGTCGAGACGAGGAAATCACCGCGCTGTTCCAGTCGTGAAATGTTGTCCTGCGATACGCCAAAAGCAGTGGCAACGTCACTTTGGGTAAGCTCAAACGCTTTGCGTAAGCTAGAAAGGGACTTGTATTCCGCGACAAGGGTTGCCCCCATTTCAGAGGCAGTAGCCCGCTGTTCTGGGGTCATGTTTTGTTCAAAAACACTCTTTGCATCAATGGACATTCTATCTACTCCTTCGCCAGATGGCGGCTGTAACGCTGATCCGCTGTCTTAATAAGGTTCTTGTAGAAACGCTTTGTCGATCCACCAGACTTGTCGCCTGCTACCAACAAAACTGCTTTGCGCTCAGGATCAAATGCGAAGGCGACGCGCCACACCCCATCACCTGCCGTGAAGCGCAGCTCCTTCATGTTGGCATACTTTGATCCGCTCAATGTGTCGGCGTGAGGCCGCCCAAGCTTGGGACCAAATTCACCTAGCAACTCCGTGTTTGCAGCTAAAGCCACCTGCACTCCATCTGATAGGTCAGCAAACTCGCTGGCAAAATCATCGTCGAATACTATCTTCCATTTCATACCGAAATATGCACTCAACGTCATATGTTGTCAATGGCATATTTCAAGAAAACCGGCCCCGAAAAGCCGGATTCCTTGATGTTTTGCCCTACTCCGCTGCCTGAAGCTGCGGCACTGACGGGGCCTCATTCTCCCCACTCCGCATGGTCTCTGGGAGCCAACCGCTATCATGGGTCAGCCGTTCGGCTGCAACGGCCATATCCTTCTTGGTCACGCCCTGAAGCTTTTGAGCTTCTTCTGGACCCACTGCGTCTTCCACATCTTCTCCGATTTGGGTCTTGGAGATATGACGGAAATGCCCTTCTGCAGAAGGTTGCCAAAACAAGGAAAGCTCCCCACCAATGACAGTGGCAACACGGTCAATTGTGTCTTGGTCAGCGGCCTCATGATGGTTTGTAGCGTTCAACCGATAGGCCAGCAGAAACGCGAGCAGTGACTTGCGCTCTTTGGTTTCCATATCAGAGACAATCTGAATGTAGTCGGCGTCTTCTTCCCCAAAGACTTTCATCCAACTGATTTCAACATCCTGCAGGGCCATGTAGGCTTTGTTGGCTTTCAGTTCCTCACTGTCAAAACCCAATGGAACATGACCATTGCGGATACCGGCAAACACGCGTGAGGTTGTGCCTCCAAAATGACTTTGAGCAAGCTCTGAGAGAAGCAACACTTCCGCTGCCTCTTCGTTGTTCTCTAGGAAAGCCTGCATTGCTAATGTGCGCTCGCCTGCCAGCCGGTCTTGATGCTTAGCTGAATAGCCTTTCTTAGTATTGTCTTGTTCTTTGCTGCCCTTCTGATTTGGAGACGCCTTCTCTTTCGACAGACCGCGTTCTGCATCTACGTCGCCGTTTCCATCGACAATGAGCACCACTCCCAGCTGAGCTTTCATTTCTGCTGAGTAGATTGCCTTACGTTCTTCGATCTCTTCAATCTGGTCTTGGAGACTGTCAATCAAGTCCCACTCTTCATCTGTAACGTCGTCATTCTCTGCCAAGGGTTCCAGCTTCTTATTGAGCTTGTCGAGTTTGGCCTGATCCTTTGTTGATAGCTCAACGGTTTCAGGAGAGACGCGCTTGAGTTCCGACCAGTTGATCTCCGGCCTCCGCCAAACCAGTTCGACCCATGACCACCCATCATCGAGATAGGTCTTCTTGATCTCTTCGACCTTCTCTGCTGCAAGCTTATCTAGCAACGCGATGTCTGAAAGATACTGACTTTCCTTAAACAGGTCGGTCGTGACTGCCCCACCCTCTTCAACGTACTTATTAAGAGTTACGAGCCGAACCCGAGGGTCACTGTCTCTAACGGTTTCTTCAAGCAACCTTGAACGGATCTGATATTCAGAAAAGTCACACCCAAACGCTCGAAACAGACTGATCTGCTGTTCTTGGTCTTCCGTCACGCAATAGGCCTGAAGTTCGGACAACCTCAAATCACCTTCACGATAGGCTTGAAATATCTCAGGTGCCGCATTTGCCAACCGAAGACGCTGCTCCACTTTCTTCTCAGCAACACCAAAACGGATTGCAATCTCTTCGTTAGATAGCCCCTCAACGCTCAGTGCGTTGAAAGCCTTAAACTCATCTGCCGGGTGCATACCTACCCGAACAACATTGGTCGCGAGAGAAACCTCCCGTGCTTCGCTTGCAGGCCGCACTTCACAACGCATTGTGAAATTCTTAGCCAACTTTCCCTCAGTCTGAAGAGCTTGGCAGGCGAGGAAACGCCGCTGACCATCGGTGATGTCAACCATGCCTTTCTCTTCTGAGGCATGAACGATGACTGGTGTGAGTTGTCCCTTGGCAGCAATGCTCGCGAGCATCTGCTCATGACCTGCCATCACATCGGTCTTACGTGTGTTGGCATCGGACACTTTCAGTTTTGCAAGCGTGATGTTTCTTGTTTCGATCTTGGTCATTGGATTGAGTTCCTTGGTCTGATTAGTCGGTGAATTGAGCAAAAAACGCTTGGGCGAGAATGAAGCCCATGACGTACTTGTTTGAGAGCAGTCGAAAGATGAGGAACATGTTTCCCTCCTTAGAAGTTGCCTGTTGCTACTGTGATGAATGTTGAGAGTGCGTAGAGGCTTGCGAAAAACAGACAGGCCCCAGCCAGTTCGGAGAGGAAAAGAAAGACGGAACGTCCCCTGCCCTCTGTTGTGAAACTTGATCGTTGAAACACTTCACTTCCCTTTCCTTAGTCCGGTTGCGACATGCAACCGGAACTAGGCCAGTGCCAATGAGCGTGGGGGGAATGGTCAAGATCACTTGGGCCGGAGGGGGATCACCCGGCCTGCAACGATCGAAGCGTGAGCGGAGAGAAGTGAAGGCTGGGGATACCGGGCCAAGTGCCGGAGGTTGTCTTGACCAGGGGGGCGGGTAAGACCGCCCCTACTTTCTCTGCGAGGAGAAGCCGGAAAGGCTACGATCCTTACAAAGAGGGTTTTCTACTCGGCGGCAACCAGTTAGCATCAAGACGCGTTCCGACACTCAGCGAAATAGAGAGATGGAAGACCAAGAACCAGAGCCAGGCAGATTTCCGCTGGTACGAGGGAAAGTAATGGTCTTCGCTGTTCTGTCGTTTCTCTTTTCTCTAGGTGTATTGGTTTTTCATTTTGTTCAAGCGATCTATTGAGCGTTGCCGCTCTATAGATGAAAGCAAGGAGATCCGGCCGGTCTGCCGGCGGGATCCGTGCGCGCGCAGCCATGAAGACTGACGGTGCGTCGAGTCTATCGATCGCGCACCTCAGAGATCGTCACCAACAAGGTCGTTCTGGTGATCGAGGACTGGGATCAACCGTCAGATTTGTCTTTTGTCTTGGCCGCGTTGTGGGCGGACCAAACTCTGTATGAGAAGTAGAGGAAGGAGCCTACACCACCCAAAACGGTGGCAAGATTGGCGAGCAGTTCAAGGTCGAACATGTGCATTTCCACACACGCCTGGGCAGGATCCGATGAGCCTCCATTTGCCAGCCACTATTTTGCTCACATGCGCTAGGGCTAGAAAGCCGACAATGCGAAGAGGACCAATTGGTCATTCGCCAGTCGTGTTGAACACTCTCCCATGGAGGACTCGGAGAGCCTGGCCTCACAGACACTCCATACCTCTCAGGGCCGACATTCATAAACTTACATGTATGACTGCAAAGCATCATTTCAATGGTGTCTTTTTACACCACCCTTTTCGGCAGAATTGAGCCAAAAAAACACGCCTCTCCATAAAACCACGACCTATCCGTTCTCCCATTGTCTGCGCCAGGGATCGTAACCCCTTTTGGGTGGAGACCCCTTTGGGGGCTCCGTGGCGTGAGCCATAGAGCCCGTCCGCGCTTGTCGCGGGGTGCGAGGTTCCATTAGGCTGGAATAGCAATTTCGATTGGGGAACGGAGGAACGCAGGAATGATCGTCACAAAGTCACATATGGGTATGTCTGTGTTCGCAGGAACAATAGCATCCTCCCTGGCCTATCTGTTCAGTGAGCTGGGATTTGGATCCATAGGCGCTAGACCTGAGGGGCTGGCCCTCTTTTTCGTCCTATTCACGACGTTCTGCTATTTCGTCATGTTCAAAAACGAATAGCTCTCACAGAGAGAGACAGCTGTTCGCTGCGGAGCAAACCTTATGTGTGGTCGTTTTGCTACCAGATCGAAAAGCTGGCCCGAAATCTTCACAGCAATGGACCTGACGGCCACACGAGACCGTCAAGGTGAGGTAAGAGCCAACTTCAATCTTGGGCCAATGCAGAAGGCTCCGATCATTGCGTCTGATGGTTCGAAGATCCGCGCGGTAACAGCTACGTGGTCACTCATCCCAACATGGTGGAAGCAAGATCTGGAAGAGAAGAAATTCTCCACCTTTAATGCGAAATCCGAGACGATCATGACCACCAAATCATTTAATGGTCCCATCAAAAGTCTGCGGTGCCTGGTCCCTGCCCACGCCTATTATGAGTGGAAACGGGAGGACAAAGTAAAACAAGGTGCCTTTGCCATCGGCATGAACGATCAGTCCATGTTCGCCATGGCCGGCATCTGGACTTACTGGAAAGGGACCTACAAACAGAAGGATTGGGAAGGCTATTCCTTCTCGATTCTGACGTGTAAGCCGAACCCGCTGACAGCAGATGTCCATCGCAGGATGCCGGTCATTCTTCACAAGGATACTTATGAGGACTGGTTGCATGCACCAGTGGACCAAGCACTCAACCTCGCCTCACCCTACCCGTCTCAGAATATGGCCGTCTGGGAAGTTGACGGCCGAGTTGGAAAGTTATCTGAGAATGACGAAGGCCTGCTGGCACCGAAGGCAGAAGAAAAGCCCGAGGGAGACACCGGGCGGCTTCTCTGAGAGATCATTACAGAACCCAGTGGGCATGATGGCGCCTTTTCATATGCAACCGGGAAGAGATCGACATACCCCAGAGAAGAAGTAAAGCGCGGCGGTGAAGCCGCGCTTAGATCGGCATCAATATTCAGAAGCCATCATGATGGCGAGTACGCGCGTTGTGACCTTGGGGTCAGCCGGATCGTCGCTTTCTCCATCAAGCGTCAAATTCTGATAGTCGATTTTCCAGATGATGGTTTCTCCCGCGTGTGGGAATATGCAAACCGGTCACATGAGGACCAAAATCAGAACAGAGCTAACTGATAAACGAGGACAAATTGGGGAGCACGTCACGTTTCTTACGTCTCATTTTCGAGCGGGACGTGATGTTGTTGATTGAAGCGCCGCCAACCGCGGGATAAAACGCGGCACCCGATTGGCATACTCACGGTAGATGTCCCCTAACTCCTCTTCCACTTCTGCTTCCTCTCGCAGCGAAAGCCGCCAATACATTATTAGCAGGATAGGGAACATTGTGATGGTCAATAGGGTTGGCCACTGGAGCAAGAATCCCACCAAAATCAGAATGAAACCAACATATTGTGGGTGGCGGACATAACGATACGGCCCTGACGTCGCAAGAGTACCAGCTCGCTGTGCCTGATAGAGAATACGCCAAGCGGCTGATAAAAGAAGGAACCCCAGACCTATGAACAGAAAACTCAATAAATGGAACGGACCGAAATGGGGGTTCGCTTTCCAGCCAAAGATCATCTCAAGCAGATGACCTGAATCATGTGCGAACCAATCAATGTCCGGATAGCTTGTCTGTAGCCATCCAGAGAGAAAATAGATCGTGAGTGGGAATCCATACATCTCTGTGAAAAGCGCAACGAGAAAAGCACTAAACGCACTAAACGATCGCCAATCTCTCGCTGTTTGTGGTTTGAAGAAACTGAACGCAAATATGATGAATATGGCTGAGTTTATGAAAGCCAGAAACCAGAGACCGTAGGACGCTGTCTGCATTGTCATTCCCGCTCCGTATTCGATCCGTGCCCACCGTGCCCACCGTGCCCACCGTGCATAAAGAGGTGCACACCTACGCACGCAAACAAGAGCAGAACAAGAAGTCCATTTCCTGTAAACAGATGTATTCGATGCTCATAGGCCATGAGCAGCCCAACAATGATCAAGAAAGCCAGCGCCACACGACCAGCCCTCGAACTCCAAAAACTCGAAGACTGGCTTTTTTCTTTTTGCATTTCTTCCATACTACCCCTCTCCAAATCACTCAACGATCAGACGGCCGCGAAACATTCCCATCGCACAAGCGAATTCATATTCGCCAGGCTCTTCTGGCTTAAACTCCACCGGAACCGTCTCACCGGTCGGCAAGTCTGCGCTTCTATCAAAATCGGGGAAAATGACCTTTTCTGAACAAGAAGCCGTCTCCTCGCGACGAAAATTCAAGCGAACCGGCCGCCCATGTTGAACGATGATGGTGTCAGGTGTGTAACCACCTTTAACAAGCACCATTATTTCCTGATGACCCTTGGAAGTTTCACCTGCACGCACGCCTCTGCTCCGTTTGAGCCAGAAAAACCAAACAATTAGTGCGATCAGGCAGATGCCTCCAACAAAAACGAACCATTTGTCTGGGGTCATGAATCTTCCTCCAACAAAATCTTCCAAAAATTCATTCTCAAAAACCCAACCGAGTTAACAGGCGCATACCCTGAACAGAGAAGAGAAGCCAACCGACGGCGAAACCCCCGACAGTCGCCATAATCACTCCGTTTCCAAGAAAAAGTGCTGCATTGTCTTGACCGCCAAAATACTGAAAATACTTGGCGTCGAGCCGGTAACAAAGGAGATTGCAACCAATTCCCAGCAAGGCGATGCTCCAGGCAGTCGTTGCCAAAATCGCGTTCCATTCGGTTAGGCGGTCTTGTACGAATAAGATTATTGCAGCACCGAGAACTGATCCCATTCCCACACCGCAAAACACCACTGTCCACAAAAACTTGGAAACCCAATCACCTTCAGGAAAAAGCAACAGTCCGAAAATCAGAAAGATGCCAACCTCACTCAGCGTGGCACCGAGGAGACAGATGATAATCGGCCGCCGGTATCGCCACGACACATCAGGAGCGCTAACCAAAGTATTCATGCCTTGCTCCGAGGCGAAAACAACCTCAGTCGGTTCGCGTTGGAAACCACCGTCACTGAACTGAAAGCCATCGCTGCGGCAGCAATTAGTGGCGATAACAGAAGTCCAAAAAACGGGTAGAAGATGCCCATCGCTATCGGGATACCAAGTGTGTTGTAACCAAATGCGCCGACTAGATTCTGCCGGACGTTTCTCATGGTCGCGCGGCTTATCTCAATCGCCGTCACAACACCTATCAAACTTCCTTTAATTAGAGTCACGTCGCTTGCTTCAATGGCAACATCTGTGCCTGTTCCTATTGCAAAGCCGACGTCGGCTTGAGCGAGAGCCGGAGCATCATTGATGCCATCCCCCACCATGCCAACTCTCTTTCCTTCCAGCTGAAGTTTACGGACTTCGTGCGCCTTATCGTCAGGAAGGACGTCAGCCAACACACGGTCAACGCCAACAAAACGAGCGATTGCGTCTGCAGTCCGCTGATTGTCCCCCGTTAACATGATTATCTCGATCCCCATTTCTTTGAGAAGATCGATAGCCTCTTTGGAATCATCTTTCACAGTATCGGCGACAGCGACTAAGCCGGCAGCGAGACCGTTCACAGCGACATACATCGGCGTCTTGCCTTCAGTCGCCAGCCTGTCCCATTCAGGTTTAAGATGCGCGATCTCGATTTTCTGATCATTCATGAGCTTTGCATTACCCAAGAAGACCACGCGGCCGTCGATTTGACCTGACACTCCATGCCCCGGGATGGCCCGAAACGCGTCTGATTTTGTTGGTTCGACACCACGTGCCACCGCACCATTTACGATTGCTTCTCCAAGCGGGTGCTCCGACCCGCGTTCGAGAGATGCCGCAAGCCGCAAGACTTGATGCTCGGTCATGCCATCGCCGGTGACGATATCAGTTAACGCAGGCTCACCTCGTGTGATGGTTCCCGTCTTATCGAGAACCAATGCGTCAAGCTTCTCCGCGCTTTGAAGCGCGTCTCCCGACCTAATGAGCACTCCATTTTCAGCCCCCTTGCCTATCCCTACAGTAAGCGATGTGGGTGTCGCCAGGCCAAGCGCACAAGGGCATGCAATTATGAGAGTCGTTACCAGAACGATGGTTGAGTAAATTATTCTGGGTTCAGGTCCAACCACATACCAAGCAACGAACGAGAGAATAGCGAGTATCATTACCGCTGGAACAAAATAACCCGATACAAGATCCACAACCCGCTGAATCGGAGCTTTCGATCCCTGCGCATCTTTTACCATTAGGATTATGTTTGACAGCGCTGTGTCTTTCCCGACCTTCGTAGCCTGAAATTGGAAGGTTCCAGTCTTGTTAAGAGTCCCACCGATTACTTCGTCCCCGATCAACTTTTCAATTGGAATAGACTCGCCCGTAATCATCGACTCATCGACGGCGCTGGACCCATCAATCAGCTCTCCGTCGACTGGAATTTTCTCGCCTGGGCGGACGACGACGGTGTCTTCAACAAGGACCTCCTCCACAGGGATATCCAGCTCTTTGCCGCCTCGGACGACCCTAGCTGTTTTTGCCTGCAGGCCCATTAGCTTTTTGATTGCTTCGGATGTTCTTCCTTTTGCTTTGAGCTCAAGTGCGAGTCCCAACACGACGAGCGCAATGACCACCGATGTAACATCCCAAAACACCTCCGCAAGCTCTACTCTGGGGAACATGTCAGGATATGCGACCGCGACAACTGAATAGAGGAAGGCTGCGGTAACGCCGATCGCAATCAATGTATGCATGTTTGCCGAACGATGCTTCAGACCGTCCCACATACCACTGAAGAACTGCGAGCCCGACCACAATAAAACCGGCAAGGTCAGAATACCGAGTAACGCCCAGACGATCCGCCGGTTTTCACTTCCCATCGGCATCCAGTCGCGCAATCCTGGTATTAAATCAGGATAGCTCAATCCCATTACTGGGATTGATACAATCGCCGCGAACCAGAACTTGCGCATCAGTAAGCGATATTCGTTTTCGCGAGCAATTTCTTCCATATCTGGAACATCGTCCGCTTGCGTTTTCGGCGCGCCCCTATCACTTTCCGGCTCTAGAATTCTGTGCCCCGATGCCTCAATCGCGCTGCGGATGGACGATAAGTCGGCTTCATCCGGCAAATACTCTACATCAACTGCATTTGGGCCGACATTTGCTCTGGCCGATATGACACCTGGTGTCATCATCAATGCACTTTCGACGCGGGTCACACAGGATGAGCAATGCATATTCCTGATAAGGAACCTGATTTTGGCAATGCCGACGCTGTACCCCGCTTTTCTGACTGATCTTGCAAGGTCGCGAATTGAAACCTGATTTGGGTTATAGTGGATTTCTACCAGCTTATTGGCCAGGTTGACCCTGGCCACTTCAACGCCCAGCAGTTCCTGAAGAGCTCGTTCAACTGCAGCAGGACACTGACGACACGTCATACCTCCGATCGAAAGCACAACGGATGCCTCGTCGGTATTTGTGTCCATTTCCGGCAACGAAGTCATTTATCCAACCACCACTTTCATTCGCGTGTAATTTTCCACAGCTCAACGTCTCCCCGTGCTCGCAAAGACGGAGATATGTTTAAGGACGCTTGACCACTGGTTTTGTTACAGCTGGGCTGAGCTTTTTTTCTCGATCTCTCCCATTCTGGCTTTGGAAAGCTGGGAAATGGCGCAATCGGTTTTCTTACAATCTGTGCATGAATGTCCCAATATATCGCTCAGTGCCGCGCGTGCACGGTAGAGACGCACCCTGAGATTTCCATCTGTTATGCCCAGTTTGGCAGCCACTTCTGTCTGTGAGTCACCTCGTAGGTCAACCAAAAAAAGCGCCTGCGCATACTCTTGTTTGAGCTCAGAGAATTGGCTTTGGAAACAGGAAAATTCAACCGCCCTGCGCTCCTTCGATGGAACATATGTGGGTGGCGGCGCGACATTCAGAACTCCTTGCTCGGTCGCGTATTCGAGGAGCACTTGTCGTTCTCTTTTTTTATGTCGAAAATGGTCAGTCAGTACAGATTTGAGAACAATCCGCAACCAACCGACAGGCGAATTTCGATCTCTTACTTGATTGTATTTCAACAAGACCCTCAAACAAAAATCCTGCCATATGTCCTCTGCATCTTCTCGGTTGCCAGTCTTTGATTGTAGGTATCCCAAAAATTCTTGCCGGTGTTGTTCCAATGCTCTGGACACTATCGGGTCTATGGAATTTGGTGACGTCATACCCTCTGAACTGGAAGAAGCGGAGTCCTCCCAATCACCAATTGCGCGAGTTTGGTTGCAGTTCTCCAACATTTTTTTGAACTTCCTAGTCTGAGCCTGGAGCAGCATTCGTCCGAATACTGACGTCCAGATTTCCTAATTTCCAAGGGCATAAACCGAACATCGCATCTGCCGCCCAAACGCTGGAGGCATACATTAGTGTTCAGTTGTTAGGAGACGTTCAACAGCCACCGCTCAGGAAACGGTCACATTGCTGCCCAAGGACACGCAAGAGACTGTTTGCTCAAAGCACAGTTGCAATCATCAAACGGGAGCAGTAGCTGCTGCGTCAGGAAGCAGCATATTCAGGGGGATGCTGAAGCGGCGGGTTGTCGAACGATCGTAGTGTTGATGTTTTGCCGATATGGACATTTAGTCCGGCAAAAATTTGTCGCAACGCCGCTGATTTCGGAAGCACCGCCGCACACATACCAAACCCAGGTGAGCAACAGGGATGACAAGATCCAGTGTCCGTTGAAGACTGCTGAAAACTATCCGCCGACTCGTTTTCGGGCTTGCTCTGAAGATCAATCGAATGATCTTTATGGTGCTCTTCGGCATTTAGGCCGGAGTGTGCGTGTGAAGTTCCATCGAAGGCCTGCCGAGACTCCGCGGCAGCAGTTTGCGGCAGTGCCAGCAAAGCTAACACTTGGAGCAAAACCAACACCCTGAGGCTCAATACCTTCATCCGACCATCCCTGCTTTTTCACGAAGCATTCTAACGCTTTTTTACAAGCTAGAAAAACCAATTCAAGTTGACCGAGGTCATTATTCAAGCAATTCCCTCCGGCGACTGGAAGGTTGATTTCCCAACATCGTCTTTTTACCGACTTTTTGGCACGGTCGAAGAACGCTTTGATCTACTCACAGTGTAATCGCACTCGCAATCGAGATACCCATGCACCGGACAGGTGCGGCAGGTTTCGTCAAACCTCTCTCTCAAAGCTTGACGAGCGCGATGCAGACGAACACGAATGTTTCCTTCCGTGGTTCCGAGCGTTTTCGCAATAGTCTCTCTGTTTTCGCCGACCAGATCGGCGCGCCAGATGACGTCTGCGTATTCAGGCTTCAAGGTGGGTAGAAGCTTGTAGAGGCAGTTGCAGACTATGAGGTCGAGTTCGACATCACCATTTTCTACTCCGTCTATTGCATCAAGGTATTGATACTCCGTCTCAGCATCACGTCGCTTACCCTGCGCCCGATAATAGTCAACAAGAGTCGTTTCAAGAACGCGGCGCATCCATGAGCGCAGCTTTTCTGTATCACGGACATCGTCAATGCGAGACAAAACCTTGACATAGAAGTTATGCAGAACGTCCGCAGCCTCTTCTTGGTTACCCAGTTTGCGCGTCAGAAAGCGAAAGAAATCCTGATAAACTTCAGCCAATACAGTGTGAACAGCGTCTTGCGGCGTTCCAGCGTTTTTCTTTTCCACGTTCAGTTCCCCTACCGTCAGACCGCCACACGTCCCAAAGGCTTTAAGACCTTATACGTCCGCTCACGCTAGGCCAGCCAGCATTTTCTTGGCGATCTAACTTCGTCAACAGAATTACTGTAACGCTTTTGAGCTTTTAGCGTCTTTCTATTAAACGCGCCGGATCTCGAGCCTCGATTGAGCAAGTGGCTAGCGTGACCAAGCCCTTGAAAGAACTATCCAACTGAGCAGGAAGTGAATATGTGGGTCAGGATTTTAGATTGGTTCTTGTCGCAACTCATTCAGGAAGGTTCCTTGAATGTCTCATTCCCCAATGGCGAAGAGAAAAAATATGGTGAACCATCTGATCGATCCATCAGCATCCAACTGAATGACACACCCCTCCCGCGGCGTATCCTCCTCAATCCTGAGTTGGCCATTGGCGAAGCCTATATGGACGAAACCCTCACTATCGCAGACGATGATCTTCACGGTTTTCTTGAGCTGCTCATCGTGAACCAGAAGAACCACCCCAATCTCTTACACTACCGTTGGCTGATGGTGTTCCGGGTAGCAATAAGGTGGTTCTCACAACTTAATCGCGCCGAAAGAGCGCGAAAGAACGTCACCCATCACTATGATCTGTCGGGCGAATTCTACGACCTCTTCCTTGATGCTGATCGTCAGTACTCCTGCGCATACTACGAAAACCCAACCGATACTCTTGAATCCGCCCAAGCAAACAAGAAAACGATAATTGCGAAGAAATTACTATTAGAGCACGGCCAAAAAGTTCTCGACATCGGAAGCGGTTGGGGTGGCCTGAGCCTGCACATCGCGCGCTCATTTGGCGCGAAGGTGACTGGGGTTACGCTTTCAACTGAGCAATACAATGTTTCCAACGCACGTGCAGAGAAGCTGAGCACAGACGCAAATGTTCAGTTCCTTCTCCAGGATTATCGGGCGGTTTCCGGTCAATTTGATCGGATC
>Ga0316205_10001927_pt1 | contig 23501 bp, 49 predicted proteins | sample 3monthpyrite_MG_FD_204941 | JGI IMG/M metagenome (GOLD analysis project Ga0316205, IMG submission 204941) | Microbial mat bacterial communities from mineral coupon in-situ incubated in ocean water Damariscotta River, Maine, United States -... | ecosystem: Environmental > Aquatic > Marine >... | reverse complement strand
AGCTTGCCTTAGATAGTGGGGTTAAGTATATAAAACTGCCTGCTGGTACATATAAAACAACATCGGCTTTAGATATACCTGATGGAATGTTCCTGATAGGCGACCACCCATTCACTACAATTATAGAAGCTACTGGAATTACTGGTAGTGCTATTAAAGTTAATGGTACTACGTCCCCAGATGATAGCTTTGAGCATGTGTATTTACATGGCTTTACATTAGACGGCAATGCTTCTTCTGCTAATGCAGGCGATAGTGGTATTGATATATTTAAAACTACCCGTACTAAATTATCATGGCTTATAATTAAAGACTTTGGGGATCATGGGCTTTATTTTAGAGGTAGAAACTTTCATGCCGAGATTGATACCGTAGATTGTGCTGGTAACTTTGGATATAACGCCTATGTAGATTGGGACAGCACATCAAGAAATAACGCTTTTGTCTGGAAGAACTGGAGAACGTATGCCTCAGCAAGAGGGAGCGCAGGGAACAACCTCTACTTAAACCAATGTAACACTCACAAATTTATCAACTGTAATATTGAAGATTTAAACTGTACAGGGTATCAAATATATATGGGTGACAATGTACATCTTATAGACTTTGATACGCTGTATTCTGAAAACAACACTCGAACAGGCAATCATATTTATATTGATGGAGCTAGTTCTAGTTGTAGTCAGATATCTTTTAATAACTCTACTATATCCTCAGACTCAGCAAGTGCAAACACGTTAGTTAGTATAAATAATGCAAGTAATATTGAGCTTAATAGTAGTAGATTCTCGCAAACAGACAGTTCAGCCACATCATCTTTTGAGTGTATCGCTACATCAGCAAACTCTAGTTTAGTTTTTGATGATGGTAACACCTTTGTTTTAGGTGGCAGTGCCGTAAACAGAAATATAAACTCTTCTACTATTACTACAGGTAATTATAGAATCAATGGTGAGAATTATAATAATAGACTTCTTATCACTGCCAAAACTTCTGGGGACACTCTCACTACAGACGACATAGGTGAAGTATTTACTAACGAGAGTGCTGCGGCCATTATAGAGACACAGCTTCCATCAGCAGGTACTACAACAAGAGGTGCTGTTTTTAAATTCATTAGAAATAATGGCACGTATGCTTATCAGATACAGCCAAGCTCAGGGCAAAATATCAGAGGTGGTGGTACGGATAAATATTTGTCGTTAGATTCAAATGGCGCGTCAGTGACATTGATAAACACATCTTCTACCACATGGGATATATTGTCTTCAAATGGTACAACGAGCTTTGAACCATAAAAAACAATTACTATGGATATTATAAAATCACATTTACCAGCCAAGTGCTACATTATCAAATGCACGCCTTTAATAGCAACGCTTACATAATGAGCACACACTGGAGAAACAAATGCCATTAACAAAAGCACATAATAGAATGATTAAAGGCGCTGAAGCAAATGTGCTGGATTTTGGTGCTGTGGGCGACGGCGTTACAGATGACTCTGTAGCTATACAGGCGGCTATAGACTCTCTAACTTCTGGAGGCACTCTGTATTTCCCTAAAGGGGACTACGAATTTAAAGGCGTTACAATAGATGGCCCTGCTGGTGAAGTCCCAGATATAGGTAATTCCTTTAATATCCTTGCTCCGCAAGGAACACTACTAAAGAACACAACATCTGTAGATGGTACAGCTTTATTCATAATCAGTGGTACTACAGCAACCAATTTCTTAAATTTTAAGGCTGCGGCTATTCAGGTTGCTGTTGGTGGTGGTCATGTATTTGATCTGCAAGGAACACTCAATCATTCACGAATAACTGTTGACTTCATAGATCAGAACGAAACAGGCAAGTCTATTATAAACCATAGCGATACCAGCTTCTTCTTTAATAAAGTTAGAGGTGTATATTGGTCTATAACAACTAGCCACACAGTACCAGCGATAAATATATCCAGTACATCTAATAAAGTATCTGGAAATGAGTTTGATATCTTACGTCCTGATAGGTCTGGAACAGTACCGTTCATGACTTTAGATTCTACCTCAGCGACAGACTATAACTACCACAATGAAATCAAACTTTCCAACCCTGAAGTTTGTAGTGGTGGTGTACTAAGACTATCAAGAACCTCTAATACCATTATCCATGGCATGACTTGTTTTGATATGGGTACTATGGTCGAGCATGTAATCCAAGTAGGGGTTACAGGGAATATATGTCAGAACACAAAGATAAGAGACTACCAGCGTAACTCAGGAACGTTAGGTGTCTATAAAGACATTATGATTGAGGATGCAAATTATACATTCATCGAGAATCCTTGTGGCATCTCGTCAGGGAATAAAATAATTATTGATACCAATTCTGAGCCTAATGTTATGATTACTGGTGGCTCATTTAAAACAATAGAAAACACATTAGATACTAATGGCGTAAGGCTAGATACAGAAGACGGTTTGTCCACTCCTTCATTGTATATCACTCCTAATGGAGAACTAACAGTGGCATCAGGTGTTATTACAGTTACAGATAGCGTACATGCTGTAGATACTGAGAGTAATGGAGCTACAGATGACTTAGATACAATTAGTGGTGGTAGTGAGGGACAAATAGTAATATTAAAATCGGCTGCAAACGGTCGAGATACGACCTTAAAAGACGCTGTAGATAATCTATTCCTTGCTGGAGATTTTACTCTGTCTCACACACAAGATAGGATAACACTACAATATGACAGCACTCTCTCTGGCTGGATAGAGCTATCAAGAAGTGATAACGGTACATAAGAGCGATAAGAGTATGAGCATAATCCAATCACATTTACCAGCTAAGTGCTACAGCAATCAACCGATTGAAGTAGATGGCTGTGTGATTCATTATATTTCTGCTGTAAATGTTTTGCCTGAAGATCCGTTTAATTTTAAACGTGTCATGCAGTTATTAAAAGATTATAAATTATCCGCTCATTATTACATTGATCGTGATGGTGAAGTACACGCATTAACACCAAAGGCGGTTAAGGCTTATCACGCGGGCAAGTCACACTTTAATGATCGTGACTGGTGCAATAATTTTATGCTTGGCATTGAGTTAGCTGGTGGTAAAGACTTTGAATATGAAGATGTGCAGATTGATAGTCTGGTTGAATTATTAAATGACCTAATTGCTGAATATGGTTTCAGTCAATATAACATAGTAGGCCATGATGCTGTACGTTCCGCATGGAATATTCGCCATCCTGATTCAATTGCTGTAAAGAAAGTTGATCCAGGTGAGCATTTCCCTTGGGATTCCGTAATGGAGAGATTGATGTGATTGATTCAAAAGGTGCTTATTCAAGAACATTGGCAATGGTAACGATTGCGTTTTGTTTATGTTGCGTTGTCTTGGTTTACTCATGGGTCTGGACTGACAAGCCTATTAGCTTAACAGAATTTGGGTCATCCATTACTTTAATATTAAGTCCATGGGTAGCGAGAGAGTGGGTAAAGAAAGATGGCCAGTAATACCACATACCAAAGACAAAGCGTAAATTCATCTGCGGCGATTAAAGTTCCAGTTAAGGCTGCGACTACAGCGAATGTAACGCTCTCTGGCGAACAAACGATTGATGGCGTGGCCTTGGTTGCTGATGATCGCGTTCTCGTTAAGAACCAGACAGATGCTAGTGAGAATGGTGTTTACGATGTAGATACTTCCTCATGGACTAGATCTCCTGACTGGGATGGTAAATTTGATATTGTTCAAGGTACGGTAGTTCATGTTAATGATGGCACTACTAATATTGGTTACTGGAAAATAACAACAGCTAACCCTATCACCGTTGGCACAAGCAATATTACCTTTGCGGTTGATGGTCCGGTTACTTACACGCCAGCAGGGACTGGTGCGGTTGAGCGATCAGTTAAGTCTAAGCTGGATGAAACTGTATCAGTAACTGACTTTGGTGCTGTAGGTAATGGTAGTACTGATGATACTACACAAGGACAGCTATTAATTGATGGCGGCAATGGTAAGTATATATTTCCAGCGGGTACGTTCATTATTGATACATTGGCATTTCCTGCTAGTGCAAATATTGTTTTACGTGGGCAAGGAAAAGGGATTACCACTTTAAAGCATAAGGCTGGCTCAACCTCATCCATGCTTACAAGTGCTAGTCGTGTATCTCGAATTGAAATAAAAGATATGACGATTGACGGTAATCGCGGAAATGTTACTGATCGTTCCGTCTACCCTGTAGAGTTCACTGTAGATAATATCCATATCCATGATGTTGAGTTCACTGGTAGTGTTAAGGGTGCTTTACGCATTACAGACCTTACTGGATGGGGGATTGTAACGGGATGTGACTTTGAGGATGGCGCTAATCATTCTGGTGTTTTAAATGAAGATACTCTATATGTTCATGTAACGCAATCTGCCGCTAATGAAAGCTTATTTATCGCATATAATAATAGACTGATAGGACAAACGCCTACATCTGCTGCTGAAGCTCCTGCTGGAATAGTAATTAATGCTGATGACACTACAATATCTACGGTTAATCAGAAGGCAATCATTTATAAAAACTATCTAAGGTATTTAGGGTGTGATATAGCAGGCAATATATCAAGCCCTATCCATTGTTATCGGAATAGTGATAACTCAATCATTGAGGGCAATATTATTGAAGATAGCTGTAATACCCCTATTAGATGGCAGAAGTCTAACAACTTTAAAATACATCATAATATTGTAGATGGTGAAACGCAATATTCAGCAAGTAATGGCGGCGCTATAAAGTGCTCTGGTAGATCTACAGTTACACAGGACAACACTGCTGAGATTAGCTTTAATGTCGTTAAGGGTATGGCTAGTGCTGCTTATGGTATTGAGATGGAGTATTCATCAAGTGGTGAATTCTCTGATTTGCGTGTATTTGGAAATGATATAGAAACCTGCCTTGGCGGTATTCGTACCAGTCGTGTTAATGGCTCTATTGATATATCTAAGAATAAACTACGAGATATTACTTCAGCAAAATGTATATTGGTTGAGGCTCTTGGTGGAACATCATTTAATAACAGTATTAATATCAATGACAATAAGTTCTTTGACTGTGATGAACGTCCTATATTCTTAAATGATGGTGTTACAACTGATGCTTATGTCACCTGTAAAGATAATTATATGTTCCAAGTTGGGACTACTTCAGGTGGTAGTGCTATCAGTATTAAGAATATCACCCATCTTAATAAATCTGGTAATACACTGATAGCAGGTACTGGTGGTATCACTGCAATGTATTCTATTGATACAAGTCAGACAATTGCTACAGGGGCTATCACTGTTTATGGTAGTGGTGTTTATACAGTAGACACTGAAAGTGCAGCAGCCTCTGATGATCTTGATACTATAAGTGGTGGGCAGTTTGATGATGAGATTGTTTTGCAGGCAGCATCAAGTTCTAGAGATGTTGTAGCTAAGGATGGTACAGGAAATTTAGTATTAGCTGGTGACTTTACTATGGACAATGTACAAGACAAGCTTCTACTTAGGTATGATGGGACTAATTGGAATGAAATCTCTAGAAGTAATAATGGCGCATAATGTCTAAAGTAACCCACGATGAATAAGAGAAACAAAATAAGGGAAAAGCAATGACTGAGAAAAGAGATCACTGGTTTTGGGGTATATCACCTGGTCAATGGGGTATGTTTGCTATTGCGGCAGTTAGCGCGGCAATTACTCTTGGCGGCATTATGAACGCAGTGGCTGGAAATACTGAAAACATTAAAGAATATAAGGTTGAAGCCAAACAGGATATGTCGGAGATGAAAGCAGAATTGTTAAAACAAATGGAAACGGCGCACCATCAAATACAGCAACAAATAAACCGCAATCACACTGAAAACAAGGAAATGCTGAAATTTATTATTCAGCAGCGAAAATGATACAGATTACAGCTATTGTAGGCGTGGTTACGCTTGTTATAGGATTATATACAGGCTATCAGTATGCAACAGGGCAGGCGGCTAAGGATCAGGTACAGGCTGTTAAAAAGGCAGTTGATAGTTATAAGGCTGATCAGGAACTAAAAGAAAAGGTAGTGATTAAATATATTGAGAAGCAAGGCAAGACCAAAGTTGTTTACAAGGATAGAATAAAGGTGGTGAATAAATATGTGGAAACTATTGTTAATACCCAGTGTCTTGATGATACAGGGCTGCGGATCTACAGAGATAATCTTGCAGGAAAAAGCGCCGGTTCCAGTGGTTCTTCTGGTGGAGTGCGACCCACTACCATTACCGGAAGACGGGACAGTAAAGAGCCTGCTGGTTAATTCTGCTGAGATTGGCCGAGTTCACAAAGAATGTATGGATAGGATTAATTCAATTATTGAGGCGATAGAAAATGAAAGAAAGAATTAAGGAATTATCAATAGCTTACTACGAAAGACTGAAGGTTTCATGGATATCTAACCTGGTTACAGCAGTCATAGCAGGGGCTATTGGTTACTTTATCAAGTACATTTCTTCATAGCTTGAGCGGATTCAATGGCAATTATCTTGCCTTTGTAAGTCGCTATATCGCTTTGATGATCACCTGATAGCTGGCTAAATGGCAGGCCAAGCAAGAAAACACCAAATGCATCAAAGTCTGCCTTGCTATTCTGGCTCTCTGAGGCTGCGTGTAAGCCGTTTTTGGCTTGATCCATATCAACGATAAGCTGATCACAAGTATTCCCTGCATATCTCTCATGCGGTACGTGTGCAGCTACAATGTTATCTGGTCTGCTTGCACATCCAGAAACAATTAAACATAATAAAATTATTGTATATTTCTTCATGTTATTCTCCTTTCATACACCTGTGTTAGTTTTGTTCATTTAATAATGGATAAATCAACTTCATTAAATAACCATCCATATTTTTCGCTAATTTTCTTTTGTATATGATTTTTGATTGTTGACGGCCTAACATTTTTAGTTGTATATAAATTGTATCTAATTGAGTTCCCATACAGTGAGTCGTTAGTTGTTATACTAATAGATTCTTTGTCAAGCTGACTGCTGGTGTAATCATGCTTTTTAGATATTTTTGTAAACCAATCATCATTAAAAACAATGTAGCTATCATTTTCTCCCAATATTTCCATTTCAGTTATAGTAAAACTATTTTTATTAAATGAATAATCGTGCTTAGTGCCGCCTTTAAATATATTTACGTTGTAATGTTTAATCATAAGTACCTCTTAATTAAAATATGGCTGTAGTTTTATTCTGGCTATAGCCCGTTCTTTTCGAGTCGGTATATATGCACAGCGTTCAGCTTGACTAACAAAGTGTATTTTATTGTTATTAATTTTTGCTATCAGCTCACTCATATAAGTACCTCTTATGGTGGTTAATCACTATCTGGCGTGTAAACTCGGATATAGCCATAATCAAGGAGAGTCTCAATCCCTTGTTTTTCTCGCCACTTTCTTGTTAATGCCTGTTCAGCTTTAATCTGATCGAGAGAAGTAGCAAGCATATTTAATGGCGCTTTTTGATAAAATCCAGCGTAAACAATTTGCCTTCCTTTTTCATAGCAAGCAGGTCTGCCGTCAATAGTGTGCATGTAATATTTCATCATCTTTGCTCCTTTGGGCTATCGGGTTCATTAATAGGCATCACGGCACTAATACATTCAGTCATGTAGCAAGAAGTCGTATTACCATCATGAAAAAATACACGCTGGCCTCCACAATAAGAATAACTAGCCCAATGAATTTTATTCTTATACAAAATCCAACAGTATCGCGATGGGGTTTTTATAAATTCCTCTACACTAACCCACCCATCAGGCAGGGAGGGTCTAACCTTCTCAATCGCCTCTATAATAATATCCCTTGCCACATTGTTTTGAGTTAGGCCGCAATCTTCAATAAGTCTATAGTGCAAATCCCTTGCTATTATTTTCAATTCTTCACTCATTACTTGTCTATCAACATCAGTCATTGTCTTTGCCTAATAGCTCTGGGTTTTCATGAATATTCCCTAAAATCTCACCAATATCATTTTCTGCTCCAGCCTCATAAAGCTCTATAAACGGGAACACAGCTACATAGTCACCGTATCCCGCTATATAAATAATATCCCCTTCATAAATATCAACACCGTTCTTGTCTTGTAGTCCGGTGAATTGCATAATAGGCACATCGTCTGACTGAAAGCCCATTGACTCGACATACACAGTATCTTGCCAACTATAAACCATCGGGCTATCTTCAGGCTTTTGCGATTGATAAATCCATGAGTCTTTAACCCAAGCCCTAAACTTAATCTCTCTACTCATACATCACCCTTATCTGTGTTGGCTTTACTTTCAAGAAACTCAATTAATGAATCCCATTTTAAAGATGATTTGTCTTTCCATTTTGTTAGCTTGTTTAATATTAAATTATCTCGACCTTTGTATTTTCGTTCAGCTAATACAGCCACAACAACTTCCATGTCTGCGGCTCTCTCTAATGATTGCTTGAGAGCTTTGTTTAAACCTTCTTGTACGCAATCAGATACATGAGCAGCAACGTCTGGGTTTTTTTCAATATAACGACTAACGCTATATAAAAATTCTGCATGATTGTTATTCATCCTTCCACCTCATCATTGTTAGCTAGTGTTATTCTTGCAGATACCCCACCATCCCCACATTTATTAGACGTTCTACCATCAGTCATCCAGTTATCATCATCAGCGTAGTATTTTAACCCTTCCTCAAGCTCCTTAATCCTTTCGTCTTTTTCGGCTAGTTCATACTTGAGATTATTAATTTCATTTTGTGCGTCTGCTAATTCTTCTTCGTACCAGTTAGCCATATCTATAGTTCCTTATTGGGCTAATCATTAATATCATAAGGCCGAAACTTTATAGCCATGGCTTTTCTGTGTATTCTGCATACATGCGAGTGTCCAGTTGTTTTTTCTGGCTCCCAGTTGTCCAAATCACAATTGCACCTCATTCCTCCGGACTTCAAATCCTTGGCTATTCCGAGTAAATTTTTAGCTTCTTCCGTCATAACACCACCCCTATACCCCTATTGACTAATCCACTTAATTTCCTGCATAAGCAAATAGCCGATGTCTCTGAAAATATTTCATCAAAACTATTGCGTTTAATTCCAGCAGCAATCAATATTTGATTGTGTTTCTGATTTGGGATGCATCGCTCAATAGCTTTGCCTTTTCTGTCTCGCAACGCTTCTCGATAATCAGATTCGCTGCTGTATAGAACCTCATTATCCATATCAAGATATTTGTATTCAATTTCTGCTCTACTCACAACACCTATAACAATCATTATTCGTTATCCAGTTCAGTTGTCACAACTCGAATACAGTCACTTTCACATGAATAGTCAGCATAAAATATCTGTCCACTATCGCGACCATAATCATGTTCTTCGTAGTCCTCTGGCTCTCTGGCGTATTCTTTAGCCTTCGATCTCGCCCATTCAATAGCCTTGTCAGGGTCAGAAAATGGATGTACTGTTGTATCGCTGTGACGGTCTTGCCAAATAGCAATATATATTTTCATTTTCTATTTCCTCTAATAATGGCGGCGATCATCAGGGGTCGTTAGCAGAGCTTCACGACTGAGTAGTTACCTGAATCACGCCATAATATTTACTCTCTATTCACACCATAATTCTTTAATCCTCATTCATGTTTACAACTTTATCGCCTGTAAAGTTATTATCAGTTATAATGACATGCTTAACCTCAACTGATTGGGCTACGGTCGCTAATGCCTTTCTGATCGTCTTCTGATCCATATGATTCTTATAGCCAGATTCAAATATTTCTGTAATAACGCCTTTTAGGTTATCAGCAGAATCCTTATCAATTTTATTTCCTACGTGTATTGTATTTTCCATATTCATTTCCTCTCTATTCACAATTAAAATCTTCTACTTCCCATGAAACCTCATCTGCTAACCCTTCGTAACCCAAGGCATTAGAAGAAACTAATATCAATAGCAGCAGAATAATAGTCATTAGTTTCATAGCTCAATTATTCCAGCTTCATCAAGTTCAGCAGCATACTTATTACCAGCATCGGTTAATGAGTAATAGGTAGGGATACGTCCTGATCCTGGTCTTAATGGTGCTCTGAATTTAACTAGCCCATCTTTAATCAGTTTCTTAATTCCGCGTTCCCGTTTGGCCTTGGGCGTTCTATGAAGGTTCTGCATAAGATCCTTCCTGCTCATCTCGCCTGCCATTGCTATGATGTGTATCATCTTAATTTTAACGTCATTCATAATATTTTCCTTTGTTACGAGAAGCGTAAATCATGGTTAGATAAAAGTCAAGAGAAAAGTAATTAAAAATATTTGTTGACAGGCGTGCCGCGTGAGACTATCGTTAGCTTAACCCAAAGGAGAAGTCACATGAGTAGAATGAATATCAACATAAATATGAATATCGGTAGCTATGAAACTGAGCTGGAACTAGAAGCTGATTATACTGTAACAGCTACTTATCCTGAAACTGAAGAAACACCAGGAGAAGATGCTGGCATTGAGATCAATGCTATTCGAGTATATGGTAAAGATGGCAAGCAATACGGTATTGGCGTGTTATGTGAAATGATGAATTTTGATGAAGACGCTGTTTGGAAGCTGGTAGAAGAAGAGGTGAGTGAGAATGTCTAAGCAATTACAACCATGGGAAGCTGCCGTTAAATCGGTAGCCACTAAGTATCATCATGCAGTAGCGGTTCCTGATCTGAAGTATAAGCAGGAAAAACTACATGCTATTGCTGTAATCAGCGCAAATAAGGATTTAATGAAATGCTCGCCTGAGAGCCTTGAGATGGCTATGCTGCAATCAGCGTCAATGGGATTAACGTTAAATCCTACGGCCAAACAATGCTACTTAATTCCTCGATGGGATAAGAATACTGGAACTAACGTAGCTCATGCAAGCCCGTCTTATATGGGATTAATGCACATCGCTGAACAATCAGGTGCGGTTAAATGGATTCGCTCTGAAGTGGTTTATGAGGCTGATGACTTTGAATATCGTGGACCAGTAGAAAAACCCAAGCATATTCCTACATTAAAGGCCGCTTCACGTACTGAGGCCATGGCCATTGGTGCTTATGCGATTGCTAAGACTGTTGATGGTGATTACCTGACTGAGTTCATGGATAAAGATACTATTCAGAATATTCGTAATTTATCCAAAGTTAAGAATAGTATGATGTGGACTACGCTTTTTTCCGAAGGGTACAAAAAGGCTGTTATACGCAGACTAACTAAGACCTTGCCAAGTATGAACAATCCAAGGTTGATGGCGGCTAATGATGTTCTTGATACTTATGAATCTGTACCCATGAAAGATGTTGAGGAAGTTCCGATGCCTGTAATATCTGAAGATCAGTTGATTGAGCTGGCTGACTTGCTGAATGAGTCTGAGGTAAAGCATGAAAGAGTCTTTGCTGTATATGGGATTGATAAGATGGCTGATTTGCCTGAAGACAAGTATGAAGAGTGCAGGGAAAGACTTGTGTTAGCGCGTGATATTAAATTACAAAGGGAGAGTAAAAGTGAGTAAAAAATATCCTCGTTTTCATGGGCGCAGAAAATATAAAGGCCAAGGGAGTACAGAATGTGATTGCTGTACAAAGATGGCTATAGGCAGGGCTTGTATAGAGTTTACTTATATGCGCGGTGAAGACGAAGATTTTAAAGTATGTGAAGATCATTTTTGTATGGCGAGTAAAAATATTGATATGTTTCTAGCTGACTACAGAAATAAAATTAAGGAGAATGATAATGTCGAAAGTTGAAGAAAGGCTGAATAAGAAACTAAGACTGCTGGTGCATATTGGCAAACTAATGGCCATGGAGCTTGAAGAGATAGCTGAATCAACTAATGCGCCAGCAGATGCTTTGTGCCGTAAAACGCCTGAGAATTTTCATAAGGCGTTACTAACATTGAGGGATGAGTGATGGGAAAAGTAACTAATATTAATAGCCCTACACATATTGTAAGGTTTCATGGTGGTTGTTCTGGCTGCACTCAACAGCTTGTTCAGCCAGAAGGTTATGACTTTTGTGTTAAATGCAAGTATTTTGATGCAAATTGGAGCCTTCCAGATTTGAGCAATAGAGGGTTGTCAGAGTCTGAATCATTAAGAATGAGCATAAAAGAAAGGCTGGGTGTTTAAATGGAACAACTAAGTGAAGAGTGGTTTGAAGACCGACTTGGCAGGATCACGGCTAGTCGAGTAGCAAGAATATTATCTGGAGGCCATCAGCAGTGGTACAAGATCATGGATGATATGCAGAAAGATATTGATCTTGGTGCTGAGTACCTGATGAATAACCAGATTGATGCCAAGCCGTTGAGATGGGGAAGGGAAAACGAAGAGCCTGCTATCAGAGCCTTTGAGATGCTGTATGACGTTGATGTTGAGCGAGTGGGGTCAATACATCACCCTGAGCTGGATTACGTGTCTGCGAGTCCTGATGGTCGTATCAAGTGTGATTGGATGGATGGGATAGCTGAAGTCAAATCCCCATGGAATCCTGAGAATCATATTTTAACATTGAACCATGGGATGCCATCAAAGCATAAGCCACAAGTACAGCTTCAAATGGCAGTGACTGAGACTGATAGCGCGGTTTTCTTGAGTTATGATCCAAGGCATAAAGATATAAAGAAGCGGCTGTATGTCGAGTTTATGCACCGTGACGATATCTACATTGAGAACATGCTACGAAAGTGTGAAGATTTTTACGAGATTTTTAACAAAGGTAACTGGAGAGGCAATGAGCCTGAAGGGATACCAGAACTGTTTTAAAAGTGGGTAACAAACAACCTATAAAAAATGTAGTGAGTTTGTTACTTTTCAAAAGTCACTCCCCCATATTGATTAATAAAGGGGGGTTTAATGGGGGGTATTTATTAAATACCCTATTTAAAGAGGAAAACGTGTTATGGAACTACTAACAAACGAAGCAATAAACGATAAAACATCAGTGATTATGACGGATGCTGATAACCTTCTAGCTCAGTGTGAGCGCATGGAAATAGCTAATGCTGAGGATATGGCGAAGGCAGGTGACTTGGTAAAGCTCATTAGCGGGCAAGTTAAGAAGTCCGAGGATGCGCGTAAGTCATTGGTTTCACCGTTAAATGCTCATGTGAAGTTTATCAACGATCAATTCAAACCAGTCAAGGCACAGCTTGATAGCGCCAAGAAAATAGCACAGGGGAAAATGAATGAATTTGCTCAATGGGTGGAAAAGCAACGTAAGGAAGCTGAAGCAGCCGAGCGACAAAAGCAAGAAGAAATTGCACTGGAGGCTGCGCGTAAGGCCGAGGAAGAGGGGAATGATGAAAAGGCTGAGGAAGTATTGGCTGAAGTCATAGAGTTCAAACAGAAGCCTGCTGAGAGCCAGAAAGAGTATGGTAACTATGCTACTACCAGCACCAGAAAGACTTGGAAACTGGAAGTATTAGATGTTACTAAAATACCAGTCCAGTACCTGGTTAATATCTGCGAAGGCGAAGCGTCTATTGTCGATGCTGATCTGGCTATACTTGGGCTTAATCGCAAGATGATTAAGGAGGAACTGAAAAAGCTGGAGGCTGGTGTTGAAGAATTTAATATACCAGGATTGAAGATTTATAAGGCTTTGAGTGTACAAGTAAGGTAATAAAAAAGGCCGGTTGACATTGATAGTCTTCCGGCCTTATTATAAATACTGTTCACCGCCACAGCGAACCATGGAAGAATCCTATCACCATAATTCTCCATGTTCAAGCACTTGAATAATAATTGGAGATTTCTTAATGGCAGCTTTACCCTACATGCAGCTCTACGTTGCTGATTATTTAGGAGACACATACTTCTTGACTACCGAGGAGCATGGGGCTTATTTACTTCTAATAATGACTTATTGGCAATCTGGCAAGCCAATCCATAAATCTAATCTTGCAAGAGCATCAAGACTCAATGACGAACGATGGACGAATGTTGAGCGGACGTTAAACAGGTTCTTTGAAGAAGACGAAGATGGCTATTGGATTCACTATAGAATTGAGGATGATTTGAAGAAAGTAACGTCTAAATCAATTAAAGCATCTAAAGCAGGCAAAGCATCAGCAGCAAAAAGGGCAAAAGAAGCTATTGAAAGCAAAGAAGAATCCAACGAGTGTTCAACGGACGATCAACAAGAAAAAGATAGCGTGTTAAACCATACAGAAGCAGAAGCAAATACAGAAGCAGAAGCAATAGATCAAAAGAATAGTAAAACTCCTTCCAGTCGTTCTACGATTAGGCCACAGGATGTAGTAGATTTATTTCATGAAATCTTACCTGAATTACCTACCGTAATTAAGATCACAAAAACCAGAGCATCGCACATAAAAGCGAGATCACGTGAAGACCTGAAAGATCTTGATACATGGAGATGGTATTTTAACAAAGTCAGAGAATCTAAATTCTTAATGGGGATGGCTGGAAGTTACGGTGATCGCAGGCCATTTATGGCAACGCTTGATTGGCTGATCAAAGAAGCTAATGCAGTGAAGGTAGCAGAAGACAGATACAATGACGGAGGTCAATAATGGATTTACGAGTAAGAAATAACGGTAACAAACAACCAGCAGTAGTATCGGTTCCTAAATATCCCAGTGGTTGTTGTATTCTTGGATGTGAGAATGATACTCATGTTGCGATTATGCTTGCTGAAACTGAAAACGGAAGGCAATTAGCCGATGCTGCATCAGAGTTTTCTTATACAAAAGGCACTGGTGAAAACTCAACGACAATCATGAAGGATCGCTATAAGTTCAAAGGCTGGATAACGAGATGTGCGGAGCATTACCTTGATGACGTTGTAAAGGCTAAACGTAATGCAGGTCAATATCCTGGTACTCACGGATGAAAAAACCAACAAGAAAGCCTGAGAAGTTTTTGATGCGAATTGGCCAAGGCACATTAGAGCCTGGCGATGGATACACTAAATCAAGACTGAGAGCTAAGGGATATCATATTGGCGATGAGGTATTGATACAAATATCAAAATGCCGCAATCCCAAGTTCCACAGATTCGTACATCAATTTGCTACTTTGCTAAAAGAAAACATAGAAGACTTTGCTAATATGGATTCACATTCAATCATTAAGCGGATACAGATTGAAGCTAATATTTTTTGTGAAGAAGTTAGTGTAAAAATTCCACAACTAGGATATACTATCGTTAGACTTCCGTTATCCTTATCTTTTGACAATATGGATGAAGGTGAGTTTGAGGAATTTTATAAATCTTTGACAAGATACGTGGTGCAAACATACTGGCCTGATCTTGATGAAGATAGAATACAGCAGATGGCACAGATGATGGGGGATGTAGCTTGAACGGTGTTAAGCCAAACAAGGCGATGCAAGCAAGGCATGATGCTATGCGAGAGATAGGCTGCATTATCTGTTTGCGCGAAGGAATATTTACACCAGCAAAGATCCATCATATTAACGGCTGCAAGACTCAGGAGCGTCACGCTGAAACATTAGGGCTTTGCTATTGTCACCATCAAGCAGACCAGGAGATGCCAGTTGATCCACGTTATACATCAAGACATCCATTTAAAAAACGATTTGAAGAAAGGTATGGTACTGAAGAAGAATTGTTAATTGAGCAAAACAAGTTACTGGAGGAGTATAATGGCTTGTAATACCACGTTAGGCAGAGCGGCGCAAAGAAGAGGTGAATCAACTTTTGAAGGGAAACCCTGTAAACATGGGCATGGAACCACAAGGAACTCAGTAACTTTCTATTGCATTGTTTGTGAAGAAAACAGAAAAGAACAAAAGAATAGGAATGACAGGGAAAGATACCAGCGCGAAAAAGAAAGATCGCTGGCAAAGTTCGATGATACAAAACATATAATTTTAAGAGGAGCATGGCAAGCTGATGTCTAAGTCAATATTGATAACAGGTGGCACAGGCGCGTTTGGAAAAGCATTTGTAGAAAGATTATTAAATGGCGCTGAATATGATCGTATTTGTATTTATTCACGCGATGAATATAAGCAAGCGATGATGAGAGATCAATTCAATGACAATCAGAGGTTAAGGTTTTTTATTGGCGATGTCAGGGACAAGGAAAGATTATCTCAGGCTATGCGTGGAATTAATGATGTTGTTCATGCTGCCGCATTAAAACGAATTGAGGTAGGCGCATATAATCCTGGTGAAATGTGTAAAACAAATGTCATCGGCACAATGAATGTAGTCGAAGCGGCTGCTGATCAGAAAGTTGAGCGCGTTGTAACCTTGTCTAGTGATAAAGCCTATCAGCCAATTAGTGCATATGGTCAAAGTAAGGCATTAGCAGAAAGTCTTACCTTGGCCGCGAATCATGTTTATGGTGTGCATGGACCGAGATACGCTGCAACAAGATATGGCAATGTGGCAAATTCTACTGGCTCGGTTATTCCTAGATGGATCGCAGCAATAGAATCAGGAGATGAAATTGTAGTAACAGATCCATATTGCACAAGATTCTGGATGACACAAGAAGAAGCGGTTGGTCTTATTCTTGATACACTGGAAGAGATGCCATCAGATCGAGCAGCAATACCTATTTTGCCAGCGTTTGAGTTAGGCGATTTAGTAAAAGCTATGGAGATAAAAGTAGCAAGGTATATTGGATTACCAGCATGGGAAAAGAAACATGAAGGGATGTGTGATGGTAATACGAGTGATACAGCAAGACGAATGACGGTTGATGAAATTAAGGAGGCGTTGAAACGTGTCTGATCCGCATGAAGTAACAAAACAATTTGAGGCTGCTCTTTGTGAATATACAGGCGCTAAGTATGCAGTCACCACCACAAGTTGCACAATGGCTATTTTTCTTGCGTGTGAATGGTATCAATATTCTGAATCTATTACGATCCCAAGATTTACTTACCCTAGTGTTCCAATGTCAATTATTCATGCAGGACATAGTGTTGAGTTTGAAGATATTGAATGGCGAGGTGAATATCAGTTGAAGCCATTTCCAATATGGGATAGCGCGAGGCGTTTTTATCGTGGGATGTATAGAGAAGGCCAAGTACAATGCCTGTCATTTCATGCAACTAAAATTTTAGGGGATACTCAAGGTGGCTGCATTTTACATGATAGTGGGACGCTTGATATTTGGCTGCGGAAGATGAGGTTTGATGGACGAACTGAGAATATTCCTACGTCCGTTGATGAATTTTGGTTAGGCTATCATGCCTATATGTCACCAGACATAGCGGCGAGATTATTAATGAAACTTTATGCCTTACCAGATCATAATGATGATTTACCAAACGATGATTATCCAGACTTGAGTTTACAGGAGTGTTTTAAATGAGCAAAACAGCAGGCACATTAGCCATAGGCGAAGTAAATGATATGGTGGTATTAAGTTTTCCGTTTGAGTGTACGGAGTGTGTACTTGATCCTGAAACAGCAAGGATGGCTGGTGAGGCATTGGCCAAGGCTGCTTATCATGCTCATACAGGCGTTAAGCCACATGAAGGCGCAAACATTTTGAGCGAACAAAAACGTGGGGTGCTTATTAATCGGGTTAAGCTGGTGATTAATAATCTCCAGGGTAAGCAGGTTAAGCCAGATGTGTTAGCAGCGCAGGTTGTTGATACTGTTTTATCTGAGGTGCTGTGATGACTAAAGCAATGTTAATAATTGAGGTAACAGATGACAATGAAGTTGCTTTGCATATGGATGATGATGGTTATTTTGTGTTTGATTCAGAAGAAGCGCGAGCCATGGCTAACTCATTGAATGAAGCGGCTGATGTTTGCGACAGGGGAACGCTGCAATGAGTACAGCAATTATCCCTGCCAGAAAAGGCAGTCAAAGAATTAAAGGTAAGAATAAAAAGGTATTTCGAGGCCAGCCTATATTTTTGTATAGCGTTTCTGTTGCGGAGCGTTATGGATTTGAGCGGGTGATTGTATCAACAGATGATCCTGATATAAAAATCATGTGCAAAAAACAGGGCATTGAATTTCACGATAGATCAGATCAAGCTGGAAGGGATAGCGTAGGTACTCAGGCGGTTGTTAAAGAAGTTGTGGAAGATATGAATATAAAACCTAATGAAACGGTTTGCTGTATCTATGCGACATCACCACTACTAACTGAGAATGATCTTGATCGTGGGTACAAGGCGTTATTCTCTTCACGAAAAATAAAGTACGCGGTATCGGTTGGCGTTAATCCATTACAAGACGCTGGAAACTTTTATTACATGAAGGCGCAATCAGTTATAGATGATATACCACTATTCGATGAAAGAACGGCCATGGTTCCATTATCAGAAGATCGGGTGATTGATATTAATCATCCTGCTGATTGGGATAAGGCTGAAAAGATGTTTGATAAGCTAAGAGGTAGGTAGTGATGATGTATGGTATGCCTGATGAGGTATATTATAACGATATGGCCGATATGATGCTTGAGGGTTTTATCTGCATGAGGTGTAAGAATATTTTAAGACTGCAAACTGGGCAACCAACTAGATGCAAAAAATGTAAGAGGAAGGAAAAAAATGAATCAGCAAGAACAAAAGTGGTCGGGTGATTTTGGTGATCACTATAATCAACGTAACAAAAATCTGGTCTACACAAACTTAGCTTTTTTTGCTAATGCGCTGAAGCACATAACTATTGAGATTCAACGCATAGTTGAGTTTGGATGCGGCACTGGCCAAAACCTAATGGCAATAGAAAAATTATTCCCAAAAGCCTATATTGAGGGAGTTGAGATAAACAAAAAAGCTGCTTTAATGGCTGAGGGTAATTTAGGTAGGCGAGCTAAAATAATAACAGATTCTATTTATGGCCATAATGGTGGTTATTTAGTAGATCTTGTTATTAGTAAAGGGGTGCTTATTCATCAGCCACCTAATAAAGTAAATGATTATTATGATCAATTAGTGGGGTTTGCTGACGAAGATGGTTATATTTTAATGGGTGAATACTGGGCATCGCAAGAAGAGGAAGTACCTTATCGTGGTGAAGAGGCGATGATGTGGCGTAGACCGTTTATAAGCGATATGTTGAAGCGACACGATTGTTTGTATTTAATTGATCAAGGATTTGCTTCTTCTGATCACCCGCTATGGCCGCAGGATAATATAACCTGGTGCTTGTTTCGGGTGAACAGATGATCAGGTGTAACGTATGCTTGTATCCTGATACTCGACCGGATGCTGATTTTCAAGATGGCACATGTTCTGCCTGCCGGTCTTATGAAGAACGTAAAAACATAGACTGGGATGAAAACTTGGATGCCTTGCTTGGTATTATCTCCGAGGCAAAAGAAAAAGGTGCTATGTATGATTGTGTTATCCCTGTTTCCGGCGGTAAGGATTCAACCTACCAAGTCCTGAAGATGAAAGAACTAGGCGCAAGGGTGTTGGCGGTTAATGCAGCGACTGATTACCTAACGCCACTTGGCCGTGAGAATCTTGATAACCTGAAAAACTATTGTGACCTGATTGAAGTCACGCCTAATATCGATGTACGCAAGAAGCTGGTCAGGATCGGACTGAGAGAGATCGGGGATCTTAGTTATCCTGAACACATGATCATCTGGTCAACGCCTACACGTATTGCAAAGCAGATGGGTATTCCATTGGTTGTGTGGGGTGAGAATCCTCAGAATGAATATGCCTGTCCTGAAGGATCAGTACCTGCAAAGAACTTGGATGCAGACTGGGCTGCTGAATTTGGTGGCTATTGTGGTTTAAGAATTGATGATGTCATTGGTATGGATGGCATTACTGAAGATGATATGGCTATTTATCGGTTCCCAGATTTAACTGACAGTGATGTTAAGGGGATCTGGCTTGGTGATTACATTGAATGGGATGGGTGGAAAAATGCGTTTATTTCAAACCAGTATGGATTCAAATTTGGAGCTTTACCGCCAGAAGGTTCGGCTGCGAATTATGAAAATCTTGATAACTACGTTACTGTACTTCGTGACTATTTACGTTTTCTTAAGTTTGGCTACAACCGAGCTACAGATATCACTAGCAGTCTTGTACGTCATAAGCGCATACATCGAGGGGAGGCAATGCGAATTATTGAAAAACAAGAAGCAGAACCACCAAGAACAAGTTTAGAGAAGCCAATAAAAGAAGTTCTTGAGCATGTTGGTTTAACAGAAGGTGATTGGGTGGAGGCGTGTGAAAAGTGGAGGATGAAAAAATGAATGTGGATTTATATGAAGTTGATGTAGCGATGGATGAGTTCATTGTATTTGGAACTTTCTTTATTATTGCAGTAGTAGTTGTTTCTTTGGCCATATGGGGTATTAAAGAATACACCCCTGTTCTATGGAAAAAGTGGAAGGGCAGGAATAATGGGTCTTGCTAAAAGAATAATACCAACAGTCCTGAACAGCGATAGCAGACTGGTAAAGGGCAAAGGGTTTAAAGCTAATCGTGTAGTCGGTCATGCAATGCAGGCTAGTTGTATCTACGCAAGGCGTGAAGTGGATGAGCTTATCATTCTGGATATCAATGCTACTGAGAATGATCGTGATCCTGATTACCAGTTTGTTGAGAGTTTGACTGATCGCTGCTTCATGCCTATTACATGGGGTGGCGGGATTAAGAATCTTGATCAGGTTAAAAAGCTACTTCATTCTGGCGTTGATAAGGTGAGTGTCTGCACTGCCGCATTAAATGATTATAACCTGGTTAAACAGATAGCCAAGGAAGTAGGCTCTCAGGCACTGGTGGTTTCCATTGATGTATTGGGTGCAAGGGTTGTATCGAATGGTGGCACAAGGCTGTTTGATTGTGATGCCGTTACATGGGCTGCAATCATGGCTGATTGTGGCGCTGGTGAGATTTTGCTTAACTCAGTGGAACGTGATGGCACAATGGTAGGTTATGACTTGGATCTGATTGAAGCGGTAACTGAGGCTGTTGATATACCAGTGATAGCGGCTGGTGGTTGCGGTAGTTATGAACACATGAATGAGGCGCTGGAAGTTGGAGCCGATGCCGTGGCTGCTGGTGCTTTATTCACGTTTAAGGATGCTACGCCAAAAGGCGCATCCAGTTATTTGAGAGAGAGGGGATGGGAATGTCGATAAAACTAAATGATCGTGATTTGATTTTTTTGATAAAGAACGAAGCTGAGTTGTTGCAATGGCCAAAACGTATAGATGTAGTGATGTATCCAGATGGTAAAGTAGTAGCTGAAATGTTGCAGCCACGGCTTGATAGGGTTAAAAGCCTGATAAATGAATTTGAGAAAAGAGCAAAGGAGGCGTGCAGTGATTAAACTAATACCAATACTACAAGAGAAGTGTGCTGTTGAGATCCTGTATAAGATGCTGGAGGAGCGTACACCTGAACAATCCATATCTCATAAAGGGATGCCAACGATGGATGAGCATCAGAAGTTTGTGTTTAGCAAACCTTATTTCGCGTGGTATTTCATACGCAATGAGCATGATGAGATAGTCGGTAACATATACCTGACTGATCGAAGAGAGATAGGCATTATGATATTCAAGGCTCATAGCGGTAAAGGCTATGGTACAAAGGCAGTCAGGGAGCTTATGAAGACTTGGCCTGGGCAGTTCTACGCCAATGTCAATCCAGATAACAAGCCTTCAGTCGAGTTCTTTAAGGGGCTAGGCGGTAAACTGGTGCAGCATACTTATAAATTAACAGGAGAATAAAATGGAATATAAAATAGAAAAAGGCGATTCAGGCCACAAGCTAACATTTACATTGGCAGTAGAAATGGAAATCGAAGCGTTTATGTTAGCGACTTCTGATAAAAAACCAGAAGAGATTGATGATCAAAGTATAGAAATGCTTGAGTCCATTATTGGAATAAAAATGGTAATAATGGAAGCAGCCATAGAAGTTAGTACGTTGATTGATAATGAAAGTAGTCATTGAGTTACCGTATCGTATGCCTACATGGAATAAACTATTAGGAGTAGGACAATGGCAGAGGAAAGCTATCCGAGATTTACTACACCAGTCAATATCCACGTTACGCATTATAGAAACAGGGGATGTGATTTTGATGCGCCCAGCATTAAAGCGGTCATCGATGGAATTGTGGCTCTTGGGATATTATCAGACGATGGCTGTAAAGAAGTCGAGAGCTGCACACAAAAAGTCATCATCACCAAGGGCGAAGAAAAAACGATCATCGAGATTGAGGAGGTAAATCATGAGATATAAGTTAAACATATACTACTTATCTCTTTTGGAGTCAAAAGGTAGTGAATTGATTGAAGTTCAATATTGCTGGTTTAAGTGGTGGGCTGAGATGCTGGCGTTTTCAGTATTTCTTAGCAATAGGTTTTTGGCTGCTGGTATGGTTTATGCTGAGATTGAGGAGATAGATTAATGGAAATTTATACAGTTATTTTATATGGATTTCTTGTTCCAGTATTAGGCGTGTCGCTTTATTGCTTGATACAAGCGAGGAAAACTATTGATTGGTATGATAATCAATTGGATGAAATGCTTAATAAATTAGAGGGGATAGGGGATGAATAGGACGTTTATAGTAGCTGAGATGGGCGCAAGCCATTGTCAGGATAAGAATAAAGCCATTGATCTGATCAGAGCTGCTAGTGCTGCTGGTGCTGATGCTATCAAGTTCCAGACGTTTAAGCCTGAAAACATGGTGGCTGATATGGATTACATATTAGCTGAAGGTTTATGGACAGGTAAGAATCTACATGATCTATATGAAAAGGCTATGCTGCCTTGGGAATGGCATGAAGAGCTGTTTGAGTACGCCAGATCCCTTGATATAGTTCCCTTCAGCTCACCATTTTGCAAGGAATCGGTTGATTTACTGGAAACTTTGAACTGTCCTATGTACAAGGTAGCGAGCTTTGAGATCGTAGATCTGGATTTGATTAGATATATTGCCAGTACCGGCAAGAATATGATTATTAGTACAGGTATGGCTACTGCGAATGAGATAGAAGATGCAACAATAGCTGCAAAAGGGTGTAAAGACCTGCTGTTACTCAAGTGTACCAGTGCTTATCCTGCGTCTGAGAGCGATATTAACCTAGCGACCATGGCTGATATGAAAGGAAAATGGGGCTTTGAGGTGGGGTTATCTGACCACACAAGAGGTAATTCAGCAGCTATTGGTGCGGTGGCAATGGGAGCTACAGTCATTGAAAAGCACATCAGATTACATCAAGACGGTGGCCTGGATGATGGATTTGCATTGAATCCTACTGAGTTTGCTACATTTGTAAGTGCAATAAGGGATATGGAAGACATCATTGGCACAGTGCAATATGGGGTAAAAAACTCTGAAAAGTCTAGTAAAAACCTGAGTCGTTCGCTATACTTCTCTAAAGACCTTAAAGCAGGCGTGGTATTAACGTCTGAGGACTTTAAGACAGCACGACCTAACATGGGCATGAGTCCCAGGTTTAAGTCAG
>Ga0316205_10001926_pt1 | contig 23505 bp, 17 predicted proteins | sample 3monthpyrite_MG_FD_204941 | JGI IMG/M metagenome (GOLD analysis project Ga0316205, IMG submission 204941) | Microbial mat bacterial communities from mineral coupon in-situ incubated in ocean water Damariscotta River, Maine, United States -... | ecosystem: Environmental > Aquatic > Marine >... | reverse complement strand
AATATATCCTTCACCAGATTTTCTGATACTTCTTTCATAGCCTCACCAAAGGCTTCTGCAGAATCATGCATATCCGTTGTCTGTAACTGCCTGATAACGCTATAGCGCTTAGTCCACATCGGTCCAGCGGGTTGCCCACTACGCACGGACACTTCTAATGAAACCTGAATCTTTACCGCAGATCCGTCTATAAAACGCTCAAACTGGATAATTCTTGTGTCGATAATATAATCCGGTCTTATTTCAGATATATCTCGGCTAACATGCGCGGCTATACCACTTGATTGCAAGCCCTGGTATAAAGCGTTATGAGTAAGTTCAGCAGGCGTTGATGACCAGAAACTATAATGATAACGTTGCAACTCTAACGGCTTATCACTTTCTATAAATAAAATCGCTCGCTCATGATATAACCCGGTCGACTTCACTGGTTTAATAACAATATGTTTATAAACAGCCTGCACAGATTCTTTCAAGTCATCTAATTTGACTTCAGGTAAACGATAGTAATGATCCTGCGGGGCCGGACCGCCCCCTAAGCTACAGGAAATTACGTTATTAATTATAAAGAGCAATATAATTATTCGAAACATTAATATTCCTTTTACTTATCTACTGGGGGCTTGCTGCCAAGGATTACACCGGGGTTATTACGTAACTCACGACTAAATTCATTCATGTTTTGGCTTGTTGCATCCAGATTATACATAACTGACTCTATTCGACCTGAAACGACATCAATCGATTTTTTAAGCTCGATTACGGTATAACGAATATCCTCACTGTTATCATTTAAAATCAAATCAGTGCGACTTAATATGCTATCAAGCTGCTTGTTAATTTTCGTCAACCCGTTTGCCAGTTCTGACAGGCTTTTACCTGATGAATCGGCATGTTTAAATAAATTATCCATATGCTGTATATTCTTATCACTTAACAGAAGTGAAACTTTATTTGCTGAATAATTCAGCTTTGCAATAAGTTTATTTATATTTTTTGTTGATTGCGGAATAAAATCATTAAGTTCGGAAGCTATTGAATCTACTAGTTCCATTATATCTACAGCTTCAGCACTTTTCAGCGTATCTCCAGGTGATAAATACGTCACTGCTGTACCCTGAGTTATTTCTATTTGTTTATCAGAAATTATTGCAGGCATAACTATTTGGGCGGTACTATCATCAGGTATTCGCCAGTTGGCTTTTACCAATAGAGACAGTTTATAAATAGTCTTTCCTGAATTAAATACCGGTTCTACACCATTGACCGCGCCAATCGCATAACCACCATAAGTTACTACTATGCCATCCTTAATGCCGGTTACATTATCAAACTTAACAAAGTATTCATCAGAGTTTGACTGCCCCCCTGTGATTTTAAACAGCATAATAAAAAGTAATAACAACCCTGCCAGAACAAACAGACCAACCATCAAATAATTTGTATTTTCTTTTTTCATATTTTTATTAATATCTTGATTGATTAGAGTTAGGTAAATTAGATTTTTCAGGCACAGAATCCAGACTTTTACCTGTTAGCCTTTGTAGATATTCATCCACATCTACTACATCACGCCTTGGTTTTCTATGTAATAAATTATATATACGATGGTTATCGCTATTCCTAACCTCATCGACTGTACCGCACATCAATATATCCCCTCTGTCCAGTATCGTTATTCTGTCTGCAATTTTAAATGCACTTTCAAGCTCATGCGTCACAACCACAATAGTCATACCCATTGCATCTCTTAAGCGTAGAATTAATTCATCTAACTCAGCCGATACCACCGGATCAAGACCTGCAGAAGGCTCATCAAAAAACAACAACTCAGGATCAAGAATAATCGCTCTGGCTAATGCGGCACGCTTAATCATGCCACCTGATAACTGAGATGGCATTAAATCTTCAAAGCCTGCCATGTTTACTACTTCCAGCTTCATCTGACTCATTATTTTCATTGTGTTTATATCTAAGTTTGCATGCTCAGTTAAAGGTAACTGAATATTTTCAGATATACTCATCGAGCCAAATAAAGCACCTCCCTGAAATGACACACCGATCTTTTTTTTCATTTGATGGAGCTTATTAGGCGACATTTTTGTAATGTCTTTACCCAGTAGCTCAATACAACCTGATGTTGGTTTATTTAATCCAAGCATATAACGAAGTAAGGTGCTTTTACCTGAGCCACTGCCACCCATGATCACCATTATTTCGCCTTTTTTTACATCCAGGCTAACACCATTGAGTATCTTCTTATCACCATAATGAGTGACCAGGTCTTTGACATGAATTAAAGAAGCTTTATTTTCATCTGTCATTATTAAACCCTTGTTAGAAAGAAAGTAAAGATCATATCGGCTATAACAATCACACTTATTGACATAACAACTGAACGTGTTGTGGCAAGCCCAACACCTTCAGCCCCGCCTTTTACCTGAAATCCATTCAACACACTTACTACGACGATCAATACTGCAAAAATAATACTTTTCAAAACACCCTGCATTACGTCGAAGGTATTAATTACTTCAAAGCTACGCGCCATATAGATTTCAATTGGCATACCTAACTCATATGAGGTGTAGACTCCACCACCTAACATACCGATTAAATCACCAAATATGGTGAGTATTGGCATGGCAACTATCATCGCTAATAAAGCAGGCGCAGCCAGATAACGCACTGGATTAATACCTATCACCTGCAAGGCATCTATTTCCTGCGACTCCATCATAGTCCCAATACGGGCTGTTATCGCTGAACCTGATCGACCAGCAACAATAATGCCCGTGATTAATGCGGAAAATTCTCGTGTTACAGATACCGCAATCCCCGTGACAACTTGAGCCTGTGCTCCATAAGGTTTAAGTGTTTCCAGGCCCTGTATAGCTAACATCATGCCTACGGAAAAACATAAAATCACGACAATGGGCGTTGCTAATACACCAATTTGCACAGCCTGGGTAAAAATCAATGCCATTGAAACTGGTTGTTTGTTTAATCTCCCCAATAACAACCAGTATATTGATTCACAAAATAGCATTACACCATAACCCAGCTCTTCAATTGCATTCGTTGCAACCTTGCCTAATTTTTCAACTTTTTGTTTCATAATATATCTTGTTTAGGCCTGTTCAATTTCTTCAAGAGAACCATATATTGTAAAAACTGTATCTAATCGGGCCAGCTGTAAAACCTGCATTGCTGATTCACTTACACCCAGCAATGCAAAATTTAATTTCATAGTACGGGATGTCTGTAAACCCTCAACAAGACTGGCAACTCCTGAACTATCAATATACTCAACAGCTGATAAATCTATTAATAAATTACTATCTTTCTTTATAAGATTTAAAATTTGTTTTCTCACATTAGGCGACTCATTTAAATCGATTTCACCTGATAAACTAATGACTGAGTAGTCGAGATATTTTGACACTGGATATTTCATATATAACCTTAATAATTAGTTGGACATACAACAGTCTTATCTAAACTTTTGCGCATTTCCAGGACGTTGCCTTTTTCATTTGAGCTATGTTTATACTCCACACAGTCCATGGCCTGGTTAATAAAGTGCACGCCTAAGCCTCCGGGCCTTACATCTTCAAGATCTCTGGATTTTATACTTTCGATATCGACGGCTTCTGAAAAGTCATAAACCTTAATAAGTATATCTTTATCATCCTTCCAGAACTCAATTATTATTTCTTCATCCTGCTTTCCTTTATATGCATGCTGTATCACATTCATACATGCTTCATTAACCGCCATAACAAGACAGTTAAGGATTTCATCACAACAGTTATTTTTTTTAGCTAGCATACGGATAAATTCGCGCAAAGGCTTAAGCACATTGGGACGAGACAACAAATGTATCCTTTCAAGCTTTTGCATTATTTATACCTTTAGGCTTTTCAAGTAAAAGCAACGTAACATCATCACGCAAGGGCAGTTCTGTATTTGTAAATTTATCAATTATTATATTAAGTCTTTCTACAGGTTTTAAACTTTCATCCATGTTAGCAATTAGTTTAAATAAACCACCAAGTTCAAGCATAGACTTTTCATTAACGTAACCTTCAGTCACACCATCAGAATAAATATATAAACTTCCTTCATTTAATTTTATTATATACTCTGAATATACAATATCAGGCATAACACCTAGCGGAGGAGCCGTTGCTTCAAACTCCTGACATATCCCCCCCTCTAAAAAAAGCAAGGCAGGCGGATTACCCGCATTAACCAGATGGATTTCATCTTTTTCTGGGTCATATAAACCCGCAACCATAGTAACAAACATGCCATGAATGGATGTTTCGCATAATTCATTATTAATTTCATACATTAACTGACCAGGCTCAGCTATGCGTTTACCAAGACAACGAAACAAACTGCTTGTTTTGGCCATTAATAATGCGGCATTTACTCCCTTACCAGAAACATCACCCAGATTGAAATATATATTGCCATTATCTAGTTCGAAAAAATCATAAAAATCACCGGATAAAATTTTAGCTGATATATTAATTCCATTAACCGGAAAATGATCACCCTGACTCTCAGGCAACAAACTTTGCTGAATTTCTCTGGCTAAATTTAATTCTCTGTTAATTTCTTTTGCTAACCTGTCTCTCTCATCTAAGGCCTGCTCAAGACGTAAGGTTAACTCCTGAAAGTTTACATTGTCTTCATTAAGCCTGATATTTGCTTCGTATAAAATCTGAGAAAAAGCCACATGATCTTTTATGTTAATACCTAGCACCAGTGCCGTAAGATCAACTTCATCTGGTATAGCCTCCAGTAATTCTTCCGCTCTGTAAGGCTCCATACAAAAATCTTCTGAAAGTACTTTTCGACATCTGTTAATTACATGACTTTTATCATCAGCGGTATAAACTGCTGCCATCCAGTCTGCGCAGTGAATAACTTTACAAAGTTGCTTATCTAACTCAGATAGTTCTGATTTAACTAATTCTTTTTCTCCACAATGATGATGTAAAGATAGCTGTGCCTGTAAATGAGGAAATATCTTCCAGGATTGCATGAATTTAGCTAACAGAGAATCATGCCGCTGATTAAATATATTTTGCTCCATACTTAATCTAGCTTCTGGTTCACGTTTACGAAACTCCCCCCAGAGCGCACCTTTATCTGGCTGCTCCAGAAATAGTAACAGATAACCAATATCCTGAACAAAGCCCGCTGTAAAACACGCACTGGCATCGAGGCCAATTAACTCGCCTATCATTCTTGCACTTACGGCACGTCGCAATGAATCTTGCCAGAATGCCTGCATATCAATGCCCGATATTTTATATTGATTTAGTGTTCGATAAACGATCTGAATAATCGCTATCTGAGAGACACGATCAATACCAGACACGCTAATAGCCTGATAAATATTCTTCACTTTAGTTGTTAAATTAAAATGATCAGAATTAATAATGCCTAATAAACGATTAAAAAATTCCGGATATTTTTCAATTAGTTTATTAACCGATTGTTCTAAATCATCTCCATGATTTGATAAATCAAGAAGCTCAAGCGCAATAGCAGGTACATCAGGCATACCGGGGGCGTTTATTTTGGCTGTTTTATAGGCAGGCACTGGTTTTTAACATATATTTTTTTATAATCAGGGTAAAATGAGTATAGCTGTTGTTCTTGACTAAAGTGATAAAAAACAGTGATTTAATCACTCACAATAAGTATTAATCAACACTAATCGACATGAACCCCTGTATTTTTCAAAAATTTGAGTAACTACACTATATTGTGACAAGTCATATGATTTTTATCCTCCACACTTCTATACTAACAACATTGAACCACGCACTATAAGCGATGTCTTACAACAATCAATCTGAGAAGTTTATGCCCCAACAAACCCCATTAACTGCAGAGCAGGCGCATCATTTACTCAGCCTGACATCAGCGTCTATTTCATCAATTATATTAGGTAAGAACAGACAGATACAACTCGCCTTAAGCTGTTTATTAGCTGGTGGACACCTCTTAATAGAGGACCTACCTGGCGTGGGAAAAACAACTTTGTCACTTACTCTCTCAAAAGTGTTTGGGCTTGATTTTCAGCGAATCCAATTTACCAGCGACCTGCTACCATCAGATGTACTGGGTGTTTCTATATTTGATACCCGCAAACAGTCTTTCATCTTTCATCAGGGGCCCGTTTTTACTCAGGTCTTGCTCGCCGATGAAATAAACCGCTCAACACCTAAGACTCAAAGCTCCCTGCTCGAAGCCATGGAAGAGAAGCAGGTCACACAAGATGGTAAAACAAGATCACTGCCTGAGCCCTTCTTTGTTATAGCGACACAAAACCCTAATGAACAGGTTGGCACTTTTCCATTACCGGAATCACAACTTGATCGGTTCCTGATGCGCATAAACATTGGATACCCTGACCAGCAGGCTGAAATGGAACTATTAAAAGGTAATAACCGGCACGACATGATTCAGCAACTTGACGTTACCATCTCGCCTGAGCAGCTTATAGAGTTACAAGAAAATGTGGGAAATATTCATATGTCACAAGCTATACTTGATTATGTATTATCTCTCATTCGTAGCAGCCGTTTATCTCCCTGGTTTATTAGTGGGCTCTCCCCCCGAGCAGGTTTGGCCTTACAACGTTGTGCACGTGCCTGGGCATTTTTACAAGGTCGTGACCATGTACTGCCAGAAGATATACAACAGGTATTGCCCAGTGTGGCCGCCCATAGATTACAAATTCACCCGGAGCATCAGGATAAAAACATAGATGAATTGATTATGTTATTAATTAAACAGGTACCTGTTTAATGGCATCATCCCTGCCTCTTATTCCACAGTTTTTTGAGCAATTTATACAGAACTGGTCTGATAAGCGCCAGCCTGCTGCCAGTCACCAAATAACAATTAATCGACAACAGCTATATATACTGCCTACCCGACACGGTTTAGCCTATTTTTTTGTATTATTACTCATATTATTCGGCTCAATTAATTATGAAATAAGCCTCGGTTTTATGCTTAGCTTTTTACTCGGTTCACTCGGTTTACTGGGTATGATTTATACTCATCAAAACTTGAATCAGATTACTGTTAAAATTGGCCGGGCAGAACCCGTATTTGCTAATCAAACTATTCAGTTTCCTGTTTATATATCACAAGCCTCTGACTCAGTTCATGCAAATTTAAAACTCCTTTCTGAAAGCAAACAAGTTGTTACTACACACCTTATTACGCATAACACTACGCAATGTAAACTACCATTCACTGCAGTTCACAGAGGCTACACCTCCCCGGGTCGGATAAAAATTTATACCGAATACCCACTTGGGTTATTTCACGCCTGGAGCTGGTTAAAGCTGGAAAGCCGTTGTCTGGTCTACCCTGAACCGGCATTACAACAACAACCTCTAATATATACAGGCGAGAGCAATACAGGTGAGACAAATAGTGAACTACAGGGTGTTGATGATTTTTTCGGTATTCGTCAATATCAATCAGGTGACCTACCAAACCATATGGCATGGAAAGCAATTGCCAAAACAGGTGAACTACAAACCAAATTATTCAATACAGACACGGCTAAACGAGTTTCAATAAACTGGAATCAGACCAGGGAAACATTAGATATAGAAAATCGGTTGTCCATTTTATGCAGAATGATTTTGGATGCGAGCGAAAAAAATATTATTTATGGATTAGAAATACCCGGTGTTTCCATATCACCGTCTAGCGGCTTACAACATAAACACCGCTGCTTAAAAGCACTCGCGTTATTTGGTCACAGCGAATGAGCAATTTAAGCCTGAAGCCATTAAGTAATTTGAATAATTCTCCTGTATTCTGGGTTGTTCTATCACTTGCCATGGTAAGCGCTCCACACCTGAGCAGATTTCCCGCATGGTCAGTTGCACTTATTATAATATTATTTATTTGGCGGCTTATTTGTATTAATCAGAAAAACTGGCTTCCGCCCCGCTGGGCACTCTTAGTTATCAGCATCTCTTCATTTGTAGGTATTTTTATATTTTATGGAACCTTAGTTGGGAAAACTGCAGGATCTGTTCTTCTTGTAATACTACTCGCAATTAAGCTTCATGAAAGCCAGTCAAAACGGGATTATATGCTGTTAATATCCCTTAGTTTTTTTATCATTGTTACAAATTTCTTGTTTTCGCAGAGCATTCCTAGCGTCATATTTATGGTAGTTGCCGTTATTGTATTAATCATAAGCATGTTAACCATTAATCAGGGAAATGCTAATATTAATATTAATTACAAATTAAAGTTCTCTACTAAAATTTTAATTCAATCTATTCCTTTAATGCTAATCATGTTTTTTTTGTTTCCAAGAATTTCCGGTCCTTTATGGCAGCTACCTGAAGATAAACAAACTGCAATTACCGGATTAAGTGAAACGATGTCACCTGGAAACATTTCAAACCTGATACAGTCTAACGCTGTTGCATTTAGAGTTAAGTTTGATGGAGCGCCGCCAGAGCAAAATAAACTTTACTGGAGAGCACTGGTATTATGGTATTTTGATGGAAAGACATGGGAACCGGGTAAATATAATCGTTCTCCCATTGCAACACTACATACAGCATCAAATGAAAAAGTTAATTATACAGTTACATTAACAGCCCATAATAAAAAATGGCTATATGCCCTTGATTTACCTTCAGCTGCTCCAAAAGGAATTATTTATACTAGAAACTATAATTTACGTTCCAGAAAAAATATTAATAACCTTTATCAGTATAAAGTTTCATCTGTACTGGACTATTTTAACAAATCTGATATCAGCACATGGGAAAATAGCGCAGGTCTTAAAAAGCCACTTAATTCTAACCCTAAGACATTACAATTAGGCAAAAACTTATCACAACAATATAAAAACAATGAAGATATTGTTAATCATGTTTTACAGCACTTTAATCGAGAAAATTTTCACTACACATTACAACCTCCTTTAACACCCGGCTTTAATTCAGTTGACCAGTTTTTATTTGAAACCAGACGAGGTTTCTGTGAACATTACGCAAGCAGTTTTACCTTGTTAATGAGAGCCGCTGGTGTACCTGCTCGCGTTGTTCTTGGCTTTCAAGGCGGCACCATTAATCCTTTAAATAACATGATGACCGTGAGAAATAGTGATGCACACGCCTGGTCAGAAGTCTGGCTTGCTAAGCGTGGCTGGGTGAGAGTAGATCCGACAGCTGCAATTGCTCCACAAAGAATAGAGCGCAATCTTAATGCTGCATTAGATCAGTCAGAAACAAGGCCTTTTCATATGCAAATTAATACTGGTTTTATTAAAGACGTTTTATTCTATCTGGATGCAATAGACAACCAGTGGAACTTGTGGGTAGTTGGTTATGATAAAAAATTTCAACAACGCTTTTTAGAAAACTTATTTAATAAAAAAATTGACATCTCTGAAAGCATCATCATTATGGTAAGTAGTTTTGCTGCTTTATTATTAATACTCGCTATTCTCATTTTAAAACCATGGAAAAAACAGAAGCTAGAACCGGAAGTAAAAATTTATAATGAATTTTGTAAAAAATTAGCGTCTAAAGGCGTATATCGCGAATCTCATGAAGGCCCCGTGGATTTTGCTAAGCGTGCAAAAATTGCACTGCCAGAAAGTGCACCGTCAATTGAGCTTATAACCCAGTTATATACCCGATTACGTTTTGAAGCAAAGCATAATGAACGACACTTTCAGCAATTAAGGGAACATGTGAAAAGATTAAAACTTAGGAAAGTATGAGGTAGATTAGAGGCTAAGCAGAATCGATAGACTTGATCCTGCCTATAAATTAAAACGACTAATTAATAGCTTTCGCCATCAATGCAAAACACTTAACAAATGCGGTAGATAAACGGGGGTCTTTTATCATCACGGCGTAATCACCTTGCTTAAACTTAAGCTTACGAGATGTATATGCTAAACCCAACTTCATTAATCCAGGTGGTTTTGCAACCAGTGCTCCCCACTCATCAAGTGATGCTCTTAAGTCCCAGTTTAACGACTCGCCTTTAGGACTTCCAGCTGAAACAATTTGACCATTAGTAATGGTTAATACAACACGGGGATCATCTTCACCATCCACACCGAATGCAACAACCGAGCTGAAGTTAGACTGCCCCAATTCCTGAGCAATGCCCTCATTGCTATTCCAGATATCCTTATAATTTGTAGCCCAGTCATTAGAAAATAATTCAGGCATAAGTCATTGACTCCAATAATAATTTGTTTTTTTATATATGCGGAAGAAACTACCAAAAAATGCTAGTTGAATCCAGTAAATTCATGTTGTAGACAAAATTTAGTAACTATTCTGCCATTAAATCTGCAGAAAACTCATAATTCGTCTATCTTTAAGCTAATACACAGGTATATAAGGAATAAATGATGCAGGTAACAAAAGGTGTAACGATTTACTTCAATGATGGTACAAAATTAGTAATTGAATACCCTCAGCAAGCTAGTAATGACTATGACATGCTCACAAAGCTTAATGAAGTGCTTGAAAGTAAGCATTTTCTGGTAGAGTCAAACGGAGCCATGCTATTTATCCCTGTTGATAATATTAAATACCTTCAGGTATATCCTGCACCAGAAAAAATGCCTCCTCACACTATCCTTGGTGCCTCTATAGTAGATATGTAATTAAGCAAACCATTTAAACAACAATAACCCCTAGTGGGCAGGGGGGTTATTTTACTTGGTTTATTTTACTTGGCTGATTTTTGCCCCGGTATACCGCTAAACAACTCAAGTAATAGACTATTTACTCTTTTCTGTCTGCCAACCTGTGAATCTTCAACACCTGTAAAAACCTCAACCGCACCGCGCCATACAACTTTAGCTGACTCAGGTTCGATTATATCGACAACCAGTGTACCCCTTTCATGCTCTTTGGCTTTAACGCTATTTGCTCGTAACCCTGGAGACAGGCCGTACTTTATCGTCAATGCGGTGTCATTTAGCTCAGATGCAAGCGAAACATGATATTGAATCAGTAAACTACCCTTATTATTATCAATAAAGGCATATGATTTTTGTTTTATGGCCTGTTTAATTGCTTCATCAATTAAAGCTATCACTGAAAAATCTGTTTTTTTAAGCCCTTCTGAAACATCCGCATGATTAACTGCCCATGAAAATGACTCTAAAGTTGACGATGCAAATTCAGGATACGCAACAACAACAACTGAAGATCTCAATAATTCAGGATCAGGCTCAGCACTGACATAAGAAGATGAAAAAGTTAAAGCAACAATCATAATGACATAAAATTTGCTTACAGTTTTTAGTAGTTTCATAGGTTACCTTTCAAGCTGTGATGCGCTTCTATTAATAGTGAATTCTGCTATTATGCCTAAATTCGGGATCAACCTGTAGAATAAATTGTAATGGAACTTTTTATATGACCCATAATATGCCTAAGACTACCTGCCTCTTTTCTTTTAAAACCCTGTTTAATTTATTATCAATTACCCTTATTACAGGTCTCTCTGCCTGTTCCGGCGATGAAGTTGAAACTAAGACTGAAATTATTCGCCCCGCGAAGATAATAACAGTTGGCGACCCCCTTGCAGGTGCACAACGTGTTTATCCGGGTGAGGTTGAAGCGGGAGACCGGTCTGAACAGGCGTTTAGAGTCAGTGGTGAGTTAGTTAATTTGCCAGCTAAGGCCGGCATGAAAGTCAAGAAGGGGTTATTACTGGCTCAGCTTGACCCTTCTGATTTTCAATTACGTGTAGATGAGCAGCAAGCTCGGTTTGATCTGGCACAGGTTCAATTTGAACGAACAGACAAACTAGTGAAGCAACAGTTAATTCCAAAGTCTGATTTTGATAAAGCCAAATCAAATCTGCTCTCCGCCAAAGCTGATTTAAAACTCAGTAAAGCCAACTTGTCTTACACTGAATTACGCGCACCATTTGATGGTGTTATTTCAAAACTCAATGTTAAAAACCATGAAAATGTCAGAAAAAATGAAGTCATTCTGGTAATTCAAACCACAGACAATATTGATATCGCATTCAACTTATCTGAAAATATTATTTCTAAACTAAAGAAAAATAGCAAAAACAAGAGCCATCCTAAAGTTGTTTTTGATACGGTTCCAGATAAATTTTTTGAAACAAAGGTTAAAGAGTTTGATGCTGAAGCTGACCCACAAACGCGTAGCTACAAAGTTGTACTGACTATGCCATCACCTCAAAATTTTATTGCACTACCCGGCATGAGCGTGAATGTACATCTGGATTTTAGCGACCTTGTAAATACCAATGAATCAAAACTAATTGTACCAGTTGAAGCTGTATTTTCGCCGGAGGATAAAGATCTTGAAAATAGAGTTTATAAAGTTTGGAAAGTTGACAATGACTCGATGACAACGCAAGGCGTTATCGTAACAATAGGGCAAATAAAATCTCAGGGCATTGAAATATTATCTGGCCTTCAAACAGGAGACAGAATAATCACCGCTGGTGTTAACTTTATTAACGAAGGACAGAAAGTTAAACCCTGGGTACAGGAGTCAGGGCTATAACCTGCCTTCTCATTCTAAAATAATAATAGTGATAATAAGATTTCTTATTATCCCCACTCTCTAGACTTAAAGTAATTCAAGACTATGAATATTGCAGAGTTTTCAATTCGTAACAAACTAATTAGCTGGCTAATCACCATTATATTTCTGGTGGGTGGGATTATTTCTTATTCAGGTTTATCAAGACTCGAAGACCCAGAATTTACAATAAAAGATGCGGTCATCGTTACGCAATACCCCGGAGCCTCACCTCAACAGGTAGAAGAAGAAGTCACTTATCCACTAGAGAATGCAATACAACAACTACAATATGTTGATTACATTCGCTCTGTTTCTACAAATGGACTCTCACAAATCACTGTGACAATGAAGCGCCAGTACAATAAACATCATTTACCTCAAATATGGGATGAACTAAGACGCAAAGTTAATGATCTAACACCAAATTTACCACCTGGCGTTTTACCACCACTCGTGAACGATGATTTTGGTGATATTTTTGGTTTATTATTTGCAGTTATTGGTGATGGTTATAGCTATCGTGAAATAAACGATTATGTTGATTATCTTCGAAGGGAGCTGGTACTCGTTGAAGGTGTTGGAAAAGTAACAGTTGCAGGCAAGCAACAGGAACAGGTATTTGTTGAAATTTCACTTAGTCGAATGACCCAACTGGGAATACCTTATCAACGTATTTATGAAATTTTGGCAACTCAGAACATAGTATCAAATGCCGGTTCTGTTCAAGTATCTTCTGAGTATATTCGCTTTCACCCTACGGGTGAGTTCCAAGATGTAAAAGAACTGGAAAGCCTGTTAATTAGCGGACAGGGAGATCAAAATTTAATCTATTTAAAAGATGTTGCAACAGTAAGCAGAGGTTTTCAGGAAGTACCTACTCATCTTGTTTCACTAAACGGTCGTCAGGCAATTTCTTTAGGCATTTCTTTTGCTTCAGGTTTTAACGTTGTAGAAGTAGGTAAACGAATTGACAATAAATTATCTGAGCTTGAATATGCTCGCCCTGTTGGCATTGAGTTAACTGCCCTTTATGACCAACCCAAGCTAGTTGATGCTTCAATCAAGGCTTTTGCTATTAATTTACTGGAAGCGGTTGCTATAGTTATTCTGGTTCTACTACTTTTTATGGGTCTTCGCAGTGGCCTGTTAATCGGCCTGATTTTATTCCTTACCGTAGTGGGCACTTTCGTCTTTATGAAATTACACGGCCTGGATCTGCAACGTATTTCCCTGGGCGCATTAATCATTGCATTAGGGATGCTTGTAGATAATGCCATTGTAGTGACTGAGGGCATACTCATTGGCATGAAACGGGGCTTATCAAAAATTGAAGCCGCAAAAGCCATTGTCAAACAATCTATATGGCCCTTATTAGGTGCCACTGTTATTGCGGTTACAGCCTTTGCCCCCATTGGCTTATCGCAAGATTCTACTGGTGAAATGTTAGGCTCTTTATTTTACGTTTTACTCTATTCATTAATGTTGAGCTGGTTTACGGCAATCACCTTAACGCCCTTTTTTGCCGACATGATATTAAAAGCTGATAAAAACACTGACGACTCTGACCCGTATAAGGGTGCATTTTTTACAGCCTTTAAAAACATACTGGATACTAGTCTAAAACATAAATCGATAACTGCAGGCATTACCATTGGTTTATTAGTACTGTCTATCTACGGATTTCAACAGGTTAAAGTTGTCTTTTTTCCGGCTATGACAACACCTATGGTATTAGTTGATTTTCGTAAAGAGCATGGCACAGATATTCGTCAGACTTTCAGTGAGGTCCAGTCAATTGAACCCTGGATTTTAAAACAGGAAGGCGTTAAACAAGTCAGCTCAAACACGGGTAAAGGCGGTATTCGGTTTATGCTAACTTACGGCCCTGAAAAAATTTATTCGAGTTATGGCCAGTTTATGGTTGAACTTGAAGACTACAAACAAATCGATGCATTTATTAAAGTAATGTCAGCGCATTTTGAAGCCAATTACCCGGATGTAAATTATGATTTTAAAAAGTTTGAGTTAGGCCCAAGTAAAGACGGGAAAATAGAAGCGAGATTTTCAGGGCCTGACCCTGACGTATTGCGCACCCTGGCTGTTCAAGCCAAACAAATATTAAATAACCAGGCCAATGCTGTTGGTACGCGTGATGACTGGAAGAAGCGCACTAAAGTTATACGCCCACAGTTTTTAGAGGCTCAGGCGAGGCGCGCAGGTATAAGCAAGCAAGATCTGGACAATGTTTTACAAATGAGTTTTTCGGGCATAAATATTGGGCTTTACCGTGATGGCACAACCCTCTTACCTATTGTTGCCAGACCACCCAAAAATGAACGTTCAGATATCGATTCAGCTCACGGTCTACAAATATGGAGCCCCGTATACAACCGTTATATTTCTATTGAACAGGTAGTACAGGTGTTTGATGTTCAATGGGAAGACGCGGTTATTAATCGTCGCGATCGGAAACGTACAATTACAGTAATGGCAAACCCGTACCTGTTAGGTGATGACACGGCTAACGATATTTTCTCGAAAGTACGCCCAGAAATTGAAGCTATCGAATTACCTAAAGGATACAGCCTGGAGTGGGGTGGTGAAGCTGAAAGTTCTGCTGATGCAAACAGCGCGTTAATGGGCTCTATACCTCTTGGTATAGCCGTCATGTTTCTTATAACTGTATTATTATTTAACACCCTGAAACAACCTCTGGTTATATGGTCATTAGCCCCTATGGCGATCATAGGTGTCGCATTCGGCTTATTAATAACCGGTGCACCCTTCACATTTATGGCGCTTTTAGGATTTATTAGTCTGGTGGGGATGTTACTTAAAAACGGCATTGTTCTGGTGGATCAGATAAACCTGGAAAGCAGTGAAGGCAAACAACTTTATCATGCGATTTTCGACTCAGCTGTTAGTCGTGTGCGCCCTGTATCTATGGCCGCAGCAACGACTATTCTGGGTATGATCCCTTTATTGTTCGACGCATTCTTTTCATCTATGGCAGTAACAATTATGTTCGGTCTCGGATTTGCTACAATCCTTACATTAATAGTTGTACCAGTCATATATGCCATTGTTTACAGGGTAGAATATATCCCTCAAGAAAAATAGATTATAATTGGATAACAAAAAAGCCAGCTGATTAAAATTCAGCTGGCTTTTTTATGTGTAAATTAAAATTTATTAATCCAAATCTTAAGGGAGCACTATCAAAAAAATTCTAACTCATTTTTTGAGCCATACCACCAGGCGATAAACATTAAAATCCGAATAATTCATTCAAATATTTCCCCGTATGTGAACGCTTTCTTTTACTAATATCATCTGGTTTACCTTGTGCTATAACCTTACCGCCATGCTTGCCACCTTCTGGGCCCATATCTATCACCCAATCAGCCTCAGCTATCACATCCAGGTTGTGCTCAATCACGATAACTGAATTACCCGCATCAACTAATCGATGCAGCACACGAAGTAGTTTCTCAACATCAGCCATGTGCAAACCCACCGTTGGCTCGTCTAAGACATAAAGGTTATGTTGATGTGTTTTTGCGCTGGGACCTGAACTTGCTTTTGCCAGCTCAGCAACCAGCTTAATACGCTGTGCTTCACCACCACTCAAAGTCGGACTTTGTTGACCTAGTGTTAAATAACCCAAACCAACATCCTGCAATAACTTTAAAGCGTGATGAACTTTTGGAATAGCCGAGAAATATTCAGTAGCCGATTTTACATTCATACCCAGCACCTCGCCTATGTGTTTTTCTTTATAACGCACAGACAGGGTTTCATCATTAAAACGCCATCCATGGCATACTTCACATTCAACTCGAACATCAGGTAAAAAATTCATTTCAACCTTACGCATACCATGTCCGCCACAAGCATCACACCTTCCATCTCCCGCATTAAATGAGAAGCGACCGGGTTTAAAACCTTTTAAGCGGGCATCAACCGTATCAGCAAATAATTTTCTAATCGTATCCCATATACCAATATATGTTGCAGGGCAGGAACGGGGTGTTTTTCCAATCGGTGTCTGGTCGACTTCTAAAATTCGCTGAATTGAACTCCAGCCCTTAATATCTTTACATCCTGACCAGGTAATTTTTTTATTACGTCCTGCCTTACTACGTTGATTGTTAATTGACGTTTTTAAATTACCATGTAAAACAGAACGAATAAGTGTACTTTTTCCACTACCGCTCACGCCGGATACTGCAACCAATTTTCGAAGTGGTAATGCAACATCTATATTCGATAAATTATTTTCATTCGCGCCTAATATTTTTATTTCTTCTGATTTCCAATTCGAACGTTTGTCAAAATCTCGTAAATTATCCATTGGGTGTCTTAATGGTTTTTTAATGAACTGACCAGTTAATGACTTCTTATTTCTCATCATCTGTTTCAGTGTTCCATGGGCTACAACCTCCCCACCTTCCACACCTGCGCCTGGCCCCATATCAATTAAATAATCTGCTTCGCGAATCGTATCTTCATCATGCTCAACAACCAGAACCGTATTCCCCTGCTTCTGAATTTCTCGCAGCGTTTCTATTAAGCGTCTATTATCTCGTGTATGCAAGCCTATTGTAGGTTCATCTAATATGTAACAGACCCCCTGTAAATTAGAGCCTAACTGAGATGCCAGCCTGATCCTCTGTGCCTCACCACCACTCAAAGTTGGAGCAGAACGATCAAGCGTTAAATAATTCAAGCCAACCCGTTTTAAGAAACTCAATCGACCAGACATCTCCTGTAATAAATCACGGGCAATAACCTGCTCTTTAGCTTTTAACTTAAGTTTGGAAAACCATTTTTCAGAATCATCTACTGACATTGCAGCTAATTGAGCAATTGACTTATCTCTAAAGCGAACGGCTAGCGCCGTATTATTCAATCTCTGTCCTTCACAAGAATTACACTTAGTTAAGCTGCTATCTTCATCTTCAAGCCACACCCCTTCTTCACCTGACTGCTCCTCATCAAAATCTTTTATTACCTCTCCCGTTCCATAACATGATTCACACCAGCCATGTTTAGAATTATAAGAGAACAACCTGGGGTCAAGTTCATCAAACCCCTGACCACAACTCGGGCATGCGCGTTCCGTCGAAAATAATGCTTCACCTTTCTGCTTTCCAGAAACTTTCTTTAGTGGTTCAACTATCACAATTCCATTACCAATATCCAGTGCCTGTTTTAATAAAACTGATAATTCAGCTTCTTTATTAACCGCAACTTTCAACTGGTTCAGTGGCAATTCAATATCATGTTCTTTGTAACGCGCAAGCTTTGGCCATGGGTCTGTCGATACATACTCTCCATCTACCCGTAATTGCTGGTAACCTTTTGTAACTGCCCATTTAGCAAGTTCATTATAAATACCCTTTCTAGCAACCACTAAAGGTGCCAAAATCATTACTTCCCGGCCCCGATAATCTTTTTGTATCATGGCAAGAATGGCATCAAGCGACTGAGGCTCAATTGCTACCTCGCATTCAGGGCAGTATTGGGTTCCTAGCTTTACATACAGAAGACGCAGGTAATGATAAATTTCAGTTAGAGTTGCAACAGTACTTTTGCGACCCCCGCGACTGGTTCTTTGCTCAATCGCTACCGTAGGCGGAATACCATGAATCGCATCGACATCGGGTCTCGAAGCAGGTTGCACAAACTGCCTTGCATAAGCATTTAAAGATTCAAGATAACGACGCTGCCCTTCACCAAAAATAATATCAAAAGCAACTGTACTTTTTCCACTACCACTAACACCAGAAATAACCGTGAATTTATTTCTGGGTATTTCTATGTCAACATTCTTTAAATTATGTTCACGAGCATGATGAATTTGAATTGATTGACTGGTTTTAACAACTGATGATTTAGCTGGCAAGATATTCAGGGCCTGTGACATTGATGAATTAAATGATTTTTCATAATCACGCAATGCAACTGCGGTATAACTATTATTACTTTCAGAATATTGTCCTGGCTCACCCTGTCCAACTAGTTCCCCTCCTGGTTCACCACCATCTGGGCCAATATCAATAATCCAGTCCGCACAACGTATTACATCAAGGTTATGCTCTATAACCAGTAATGAATTTCCCGCATCAATTAACTGACGAAACGCTTTCATTAAGGTTGCTATATCATCAAAGTGTAAACCTGTAGTAGGTTCATCAAATAAAAACAATGTACCTTTACTGCTATTTTTAGATTCTGATTTTTTTCGGTTTAAATTTTTTGCCAGGTGCCCGGCCAACTTAAGCCTTTGCGCCTCTCCACCACTTAATGTTGGAACAGCCTGGCCTAACTGAACATAAGGCAAACCGACATCAACTAATGGTTGAAGTGTTTTAACCACATCTGACTCGTTAGCAAAAAACAATAAAGCCTCAGCTACTGTCATCTGTAATATTTCAGCTATCGATTTTGCTTCTCTGTTACTTTGGTTTTTACTTTGTGATACATCGCCTAAGACCTTAACCTGTAAAATTTCATCGCGGTACCGTTTACCGTCACAGTCTGGGCAACGAACATATACGTCACTTAAAAACTGCATTTCAACCATTTCAAAACCATTACCAGAACAGGTGGGGCATCGTCCATTACCTGAATTGAAACTAAATGTTCCCGGTGTATAGTTTCGTTCTTTAGCTAAGGGCTGTTTTATAAACAACTTACGAATAGCATCAAATGCCCCCACATAGGTAGCTGGAATCGAACGCGTGGTTTTTCCTATTGGGCTTTGATCAACTAGAACAACATCGTCAATATTTTTATGTCCCGTTACTTTTTTACATAAACCGGGGGTTTCAACTGACTTACCCTTGTGTTTACATAACCAGGGATATAGAACGTCTCTCATTAGTGTCGACTTACCAGAACCACTGACACCTGTTATACATACCAGTTGGTGTAAAGGAATAGTTACATCAATGTTTTTTAGGTTATGTTCAGTTGCACCTGTAATTTGAATTGAATTGGTTTTTACATTTTTAGCTGTTAGCTGATTCTCTCTTAGTTCAACAAGCACGCCTCGTGGCAGACTGACACTTTTATTACCCGACAAATAAGCAGCAGTAAGCGATTTTTTATCTCGTAATAACTGTTTAGGTGTGCCATAGAAACAAATTTCCCCTCCCTGTTTTCCCGGGCCGGGACCAATATCTAAAATTCTGTCAGCGGCTAACATGACCTGTGGATCATGCTCAACTACTAACAATGAGTTTCCAGCATCCCTTAAACGATGCAGCACCTTTACCAGACGGTTTATATCGCGTGGATGCAGGCCTATACTCGGTTCATCAAGCACGAATAACGTATTAACTAAAGATGTACCCAGCGCAGTTGTTAAATTAATTCGCTGCACCTCACCGCCGCTTAATGTTCTCGATTGGCGATCGAGAGTAAGATAACCCAGACCTACTTCTAATAAGTAATTTAAACGCGAGCGAATTTCACTCATCAATAATTCAGCTGCCTCATCAAACCCCGGAGGTAATTTTACTAATTTAAAGAATTCGTCACACTGGCTAAGAGGCAAATGTAAAACATCATGAATAGTTAAGCCAGGCAGTTGCTTAATAGCATCCTTTGATAAATTTAAACCCTTTGGCACATAACGTTGATCGGCATTAATTACTTTATCAGACAATTCAAGACTACCCACTCGCCACCATAATGCAGACGGCTTTAATCTGGCACCGCCACAAGCTTCGCAAGGTGTGTACGATCGATACTTGGACAACAAGACTCGAATGTGCATTTTATAAGACTTACTTTCCAGCCATTTAAAAAAGCGTTGCAAGCCAAACCACACTCCATCATCCCAGTCACCCTCTCCTTCAATAACCCAGCGTTGTTGTTTCCTGCTTAGTTTGTTCCAAGGTTTATCAATTGGAATTTTTTTCTTTTTAGCGAAACTTATGAGCTCATCCTGAACTTCGATATAGCTGGGGGTTTGTATAGGTTTTACTGCACCTTCTTCTAGTGACTTAGACTCGTCAGGTATAACCAGACCATAATCAACACCAATAATACGCCCAAAACCTTTACAGCTTTCACAAGCACCTATAGGTGAATTAAAGGAAAATAAACTTGGCGAAGGCTCGCTATATTCAATATCACAATCAGGGCAATGATGATGATTTGAATAACGTATAACTTTTCCCGCTTTTTTATTTTTATCTATGGGAAAAACATGTAGTCGACCATTTGCGTGTTTTAATGAAGCTTCTACCGCTTCCGTTAATCTATCTCTATTTTCTTCGTTTAACTTAAAGCGGTCCTGTATTACTTCCAGTAAACCATCATGACGTTGATGTATACGGGTATATCCCTGTTGGTTTAATAATTTAACAATTTCATCTTCTGTAAAATTATGCGGAATTTTTATGGGTAAACAGACCATTACCCTTTGATTGGTTTTAAGTTGCTTATAAAGAGATTCAACAATACTTTGCGCAGAATCACTCACGACCTCTCGACCACAACCGGTACAGTACAATTGAGCCATACGGGCAAACAGGAGTTTTAAATAGTCATTCAATTCAGTCATTGTTCCTACTGTTGAACGAGAAGTGCGCACCTGGTTAGTCTGGTCAATGGCTATAGCTGGAGGAATACCCTGAATACTGTCAACAGCAGGTTTATCCATTCGGTCTAAAAATTGACGTGCATAGGCTGAAAAGGTCTCTACATAACGTCGCTGACCTTCGGCATAAATAGTATCGAAAGCCAGCGTTGATTTACCAGATCCACTTACCCCGGTCACCACGATCATTTCGTTAGTAGGTAAATCTATATCCAGATTTTTAAGGTTGTTCTGGCGAGCGCCTTTTACGATGATGGATTCTTTGCTCATGTTTACTCATTTAACTGGGGGGATGATTGGTTTAGATAATATACGGTAGATTGAGGTGTTTTTATATATTAAAAATTTGAAAGGGTTGGTGGGTATTGTTAAGTTGGTTAATTCAGTAATGCTATGAAATTTTCAATTCATAATTTAAAGAGTCTATCGTACTTTTTGGTAGAAACGGGCAGTAAACTAATAGCCCTTAACGGACTCTCGCTAGAAATAAAAAAACGACTTAAAAGCCGCCTTTTTACTGAACAACTTTTATGTTTTTTTGCGTTTAACTAATCCAACTAATCCGATTAAACCTGAACCGAATAGCCAGACTGCTGCAGGTACAGGAACAGCCGAAACATCAGTTCCGTATGTTGAGTTTGTCAATTGGACACCACCTAGAGAGGTGTGGGCGCTTACTCCCCCCCCACACCAGCCTATAGCAGATAAGCACGGATGTAAATTAAGTATCGCACCGTCGTTATTCACAAAACTCAATGCGGCCCAATTACTTGGTGAAGCATTACTTATCTCACTGTTTTGCCAGTTTCCAAATTGATCCACGAATTAATCTGGACATCCATACTAACAAAAGACCTGGACACAATCTAAGCCATTGTTTTTACTTACGCCTTAACTTGGGTGTCTCATTACGCCTCTTAAAAACCGCAAACATTATCAAATCAGTATGGTTATGATCACTACACTGAATTTGGAGATAATTGATGAAAAAGACGACCAATGACAATTACCGGCTGAGAATTACATCGGTCATAGATTATATTCATGACAATATTAATGGTGATTTAGATGTTAATACCCTGGCCAACGTTGCATGTATGTCTCCCTACCATTTTCATCGAATTTATCGAGAGTTAATGCAGGAAACGGTTAACTCAACGGTAAGACGTTTTCGACTTCAAAAAGCAGCGATTGATCTGATTCGTACAGACCAGTCTATTCATAATATTGCTAAAGGACTTGCATATAGTAGCGTCGAAGCTTTTACCCGTGCGTTTACAAAGCAATTTAATACATCACCCGGTAATTACCGCAGCACAAAAAAATATAACTGCGCCAGTAATGCCCCCTTTATAGCAATGTTACCACCCGAAAAAAAGAGGAATAGCGATATGTTTAAGGTTGAAAAAATAAATCTGGGTTCATTAAATCTAGCCGGTTACTCACATAAAGGCGATTATATGGAAATAGGCAGTACGTTTGATAAATTATTCATGGATGCAGGCAGTCAAAATTTGCTTAACGAGAAAACCCGTTCGTTTGGTTTATATTACGACGACCCTGAATCAGTCGCTTTAGATGACCTTCGTTCTATGGCATGTTTAACCATTGATGAAACTCAGACATTAGATGACACATTTGAACAGGTGACTATACCTGCTGGTAAATGCATTTCTATTTTATTCAAGGGTCCATATCCTGAACTGGAGAAACCATATAACTGGTTATTTGGACACTGGATACCTAACAGTGATCTCGAAATTGCTGATTTCCCTCCATTTGAAGAATATTTGAATGACCCAAAAGAAACACCACCGAATGAGTTATTAACAAGAATTTATTGTCTGTTAGCTTAAAGAGACCATTTGTAAGCGTGCGCCTTCGGCGCATCTTCCTCTGGTAAGACCGCTGCTGTTTAGCGCTCTGCCCCCTTATTGATGCCATCAAGAGCATTACTCAGCCAACTTGTTACACTGTCAGCTTTTAGTGGTCTTACCACATGGGACAGAGCTCAAAAAACGAGGTCTGTCCCGGAGCAAGGCAGGCATGTGAGTGATCGCGTATTAATGTGGGTGTCTCATTAAGTTAAAGTTATTATTCGTGCCATTCATGGCACTTACCCCTGCGGGGCGCGATAGAAGCTTTCGCGTCAAAAAGTGCTTTCCTGCACTTTTTTCGAAACTGGTTCTAATCCTACGCCTCTCCGCCATACATAAAAAAGGCCCCCCTGTTTCCAGGGGGGCCTTTTTTATGTATGGCGGAGAGGCAGGGATTCGA
>Ga0316205_10001925_pt1 | contig 23522 bp, 24 predicted proteins | sample 3monthpyrite_MG_FD_204941 | JGI IMG/M metagenome (GOLD analysis project Ga0316205, IMG submission 204941) | Microbial mat bacterial communities from mineral coupon in-situ incubated in ocean water Damariscotta River, Maine, United States -... | ecosystem: Environmental > Aquatic > Marine >... | reverse complement strand
TCACTACCGCCGTACTGGTCGAAATCGACGAACGCTGGGCCGTCGACACAAAGGCCTACATCAAATGGGAATGCCAGGATGCGTGATTACGCCAAATCACAATTTCCAGACGAAAGGTTGCGTAATCCCATATTTCCCACCTTCTTGGTCCGTTCAGGCTTTGTTTGTTCGTCAATCTGCTCTAGCTCTGCGCCAATCTGGCCGGATTACGTTAACTGGTTTTCTTGAATTCTTTTTTGTCATTTCTCAAGCGGCTAGCCAAACCAATCCGCCATATTCCTGATCGTCGAACATTTCCAACCGCTGAATATGTTCGGGTGCACGCCGTGCTTCTTTGGCAGCTCTGCCAGCGTCAGTTTCCCGCGGATGGCTTCCAGCGCCACACGCGCCTTAAACTCGTTTGAATACCACCTTTTCCCGCTCATTTCCTATCGTCTTTTTCATCGGCCGATTCACACGAACACCTGGTCCGATATCTTGTGCCCAGCTCTGTTTGCGACCGAGCCCCGGATAGTGGTGAATTCTTTTGCAATTCGAGGCGCAAACACGTTAGAAACGAAATGATTGCGCCTCTATATCTTTCATGGCCGAAAAACGGGAAGCCGCAAGGCGCAAAATTGACCTAGGACTTAATTATTGAAACAAATTATCGTTGATCTCGACAATACAATAACCATTCACAGCGCGCTTTCATACGTTGATATGGAACCAAATCTGGATGTTATCAACATGTTGCGGGAATACAAGGCAAAGGGCTTTGGCATCGTTATCCATACGGCGCGAAATATGCGAACCTACGAAAACAATGTCGGCAAAATAGTCGCGCATAGCGTTCCGGTTATCATTGAATGGCTGGCCAAATATGACGTGCCCTATGATGAAATCAGAGTTGGCAAGCCTTGGTGTGGCAATGGCGGGTTTTATGTCGATGATAAAGCAATCCGGCCAAGCGAGTTTTTAAAGCTCAGTTACCAAGAGATTCTGGAAATGATTGATGGTTGAAACTGCCGGGAATTCTGATTTGGTGATCCTGTCGGGAGCGTATATCGGAGACGAAATGGCTGCCGAATTCGGCGCCATTCCTCCCTCTTTTCTACCATTGGGAGGAAAGCGGCTTTTTGAACATCAAGCCAAGCTGACGAAAGGGAATGTCTATATTTCCCTGCCAGAGGAATTCGACATTCCAAAGATCGACCAGATTCGACTCGACGCGCTTGGCCTCAACGTCGTGCGGGTTCCCAATGAACTGAGTTTAAGAAATTCGATGCAAAGGGTGTTGAAAACCCTTGATCTACCCAATGGTGTGGAAATCCTCTTCGGCGATACATTGGTCTATGGCCCGTGCCCGGACTCGAAAGACCTTGCATCGTTTCAAAATGATCCTGCCCATCATTTTTGGTCATATTTCTCGGAAGAGAACCCGAAAAAACCGTTCGTGTCGGGCTTGGGTGATGGGATAAATCAGCGACGCATCCTGTGTGGCCATTTCAGGTTTAGTGCTTCGCAGGTATTTGCTGATATGCTTGAAAAAGCAACAGATTTTGTTGACGCATTGAACCTTTACGATGCCCGAATCCCGCTTAAAAAATGTATGGTTGAAACTTGGTTCGATTTTGGACACCTGGCGCTCTACTATCAGTCAAAGCGCAATTTTTCAGTTGCGCGCGCTTTCAATTCCCTGGAGGCGGATGGGAAAACGGTTCGGAAATCTTCGGCCCAGACAAATAAAATACGTGCCGAGGCGGGGTGGTACAAAAACCTACCAATGGAGCTAAAGCTGTTTGCGCCCAAGTATTTGGGAACCGATGACAGAGACTATTTGGCGGGTTACCGGATGGAATATGTCTACCAACCGTTGCTGAGCGACTTATCGGTGTTCGGGAAGCTTCCGGGCAATGTTTGGTCCCAGATATTGGGGAGATGTTTTGAATTTCTGAAAATCGCGCGCCAGGAAAAACCTCAACCCGGCTCCCCCGAGACGGCTCGGCAGTTCTCCGACGATTTTTTCAGATATATGTTTGCTGAAAAAACCCGAAATAGATTGGCGGTGTATCTTGAGGCTCAAAATATCCAGCCCGATACATGCTACTCGTTAAACGGCCTTAAACTCCCCAAAATAGGCGATATTGTTGACCTGTTGCTGGCAAATATCCGACCGACCGAACCCGCAGATATTTCTTTTCTTCACGGCGATTTTTTCTTCGGCAATACTTTTTTTGATTTCAGATCAACGCATGTGACGGTCATTGATCCACGCGCGATGCTCGCGGACGGCGCGTTTTCACTTTATGGCGATCACCGATATGATGTTGCCAAGCTGGCACACTCGATTGTAGGGGCCTATGATCATATTGTTAACGCTCGTAGCGGTTTAACAAAGATATCATCTTTTGATTGGCGGTTCTCGCCAACAGACATTCAATCCCCGGAAGGCTTGGAGGGACTGATGTTTGAATCGGCGCTGAATACATTTGGTATCGGGCGCATTGAGCTACTGAGCATGACGGCTTTACTTTTTTTTTCGATGCTACCTTTGCATTCAGATTCAACCGAGCGACAAGAGCATCTCTTCGCCAATGCGCTCCGCATGTCGATTGAAGCATTGGAGTTATCGTGAATTTCATTTTTCCTATGGGAGGCTTGAGTAGCCGGTTTGCCAATGCGGGCTATACGCTTCCCAAATTTCAGCTTGACCTGCATGGTTCAACCGTTTTCGAGCACGCGGTTGTCGGTTTTAGCCGCTTCTTCGCCGATCATACATTCGTTTTTGCTTTTCGCGGTGGTGATGAGATCGCCGAGTTTGTGAGCCAAAAATGCCTGGGCCTTGGCTTACCGGAAGCCAACCTAAAGCTGGTTTCTCTCGACAAGATCACCAGTGGGCAGGCGGAAACTGTGCGAATAGCCATAGATGAAGCCGGAATTACAGAAAACGAGTCCATAATCATTTTCAACATCGATACATTTCAGACGGACTATATGTTGCCAGAAATCTTCGATCCTGACGAAATTGATGGCTATCTGGAAGTTTTTATCGCTGAAGGGGACCACTGGTCGTTTGTCGAACCCGGCGAACATAATTCGGTTATCCGTGTGACCGAAAAAGAGCGAATTTCTGAGTATTGCTCCAGTGGATTATACTTTTTCCGGAAGGCAAAAGATTTTTGCAGAGCCTTTGATAAAACATTGAGCGTTTCTGTCGAGGAATTATCGGGCGGTGAACGATATGTCGCCCCTTTGTATAATGACCTCATTTCAAAGGGCGCTGATATCCGGTATAATTTGGTCGGACCCGACCGTCTGGCATTTTGCGGGACGCCACATGAATACGAAGCATTGCTGTCAAAAAATACGGGCTGAAACTTTACTAAATGTTGTTTCCAGCCCGACAATACCGGGATACTGAATTGCCCACGGCAACCTTGGCGGCAAGCGATTTATCCACTCCATCGTTCTTTCTCCTGTTAGCGCCCAGCGCTCAAAAATCCTCGGCATAAAGGCGTCGCAATCGTTTTGTTCGCGCCCCTGAGATGTGCTAAACGCAGAGTGGTTCCACAGCACCACACAAGCGCAGGTCGCCCTCATTACATGGCTCAAAAAAACATAATCAGGCCGCACCGTGCTATGGGTATGCGCCGATCTGTGCCAATAATCTAATTGGAGAAAACGAAAACTACTGGATTGGGAATTTGGGGGCCAGACACCAAAAAGTAACGGTTTGATTCCGTTTCAACTGCTCCCGTAGCGCTGAAGTCAGAAAAAACACACGCAGTCAAATCTAATTTAACTGTAACTCATTATAATGTATAGATTAAATGGTGCCCCCACACGGACTCGAACCGCGGACCTACTGATTACAAATCAGTTGCTCTACCAGCTGAGCTATAGGGGCATTGGGGGTGTTATTAGCGCCGGAAAAAACTGCTGGCAAGTCCAAATTCAGCCGTATTCTCGCATTCACCGGTTGGCATTGTGGCAAAAAACGCTATTGTCGCCACTCGCGCTTTTCAAGGATCTGATCGTATGGCCAAAGACTACACGCCGCCCACCGTATGGGAATGGAAATCCGAAAATGGGGGCACTTTTGCCAATATCAACCGGCCGATTGCCGGCGCAACGCATGAAAAGGCGTTGCCTGTGGGCAAGCACCCGCTCCAGCTCCATTCGCTGGCCACACCAAACGGCGTCAAGGTTACCATCATGCTGGAAGAGCTGTTGGCGGCAGGGCATAGCGGGGCCGAATATGATGCCTATCCGGTCATCATCGGGGATGGGGAGCAATTTGGCAGCGATTTTGTGTCGCTCAACCCCAACTCAAAAATCCCGGCAATGATGGACACCGCCACCGACACCCGGATATTCGAATCCGGCTCCATATTGCTTTATCTGGCAGAAAAATTTGGCGCCTTTATCCCCGAGGGGCAGCGCAGCGAGTGTCTGAACTGGCTTTTTTGGCAGATGGGCAGCGCCCCTTACCTTGGCGGCGGCTTCGGGCATTTTTACAAATATGCCCCGGTTATAATCGAGTATGCAATTGACCGTTTCACCATGGAAGTGAAACGCCAGCTTGATGTGCTGGACAAGCATCTGGCCGAAAACCGCTATATGTGTGGTGACGAATATTCGATTGCCGATATCGCGATCTGGCCTTGGTATGGGGCGCTTTTGCTCGGCGATCTTTATAATGCCGCCACGTTTCTTGAGGCCGATAGCTACACCCATGCCATGCGCTGGGCCAAAGAGATCAAGCAGCGCCCCGCAGTGCAGCGCGGAATGATGGTTAACCGCACCTGGGGGCCGGCGGCGGGGCAATTGCACGCGCGCCACGATGCCAGTGATTTTGATCTGCGCACCCAAGACAAGATCGGCGAATCCTGATCGCGGCTTGCACCTTGGGCCCATCCTCGCTAAACCGATTTGCAAAGAAATCAGTTTGGATGAATCATGTCTATTGAACCCGAAACCGCGCGCAAAGTGGCGCATTTGGCCCGGATCGAGGTGACCCCCGAGGCGCTGCCGCCTCTGGCCGATGCGCTTTCCCATATTCTGGCATTTATGGAGCAGCTCAACGAGGTGGATATCGACGGTGTGGAGCCCATGACTTCAGTGACCCCGATGGCGCTGAAACGCCGCAAGGACGAAGTCACCGACGGTGGCTATCAGGCAAAAATCCTGTCCAACGCCCCCGATACCCGCGACGGTTTTTTTGCCGTGCCGAAAGTGGTGGAGTAGCCAATGACCGACCTGAGCAAACTCACCATTGCCAGCGCCCGTGATGCCCTGCGCACCCAGGACTTTACCGCCGCCGAGTTGACCGAGCACTACCTCGCCGCGATTGAAGGTGCCGGGGCGCTGAACGCCTTTTCAACCAACACGCCCGAAATTGCCCGCGCGCAAGCGGCGGCGGCCGATACGCGGCTCAGGGCCGGCGATGCCCCCGATATGTGCGGCATTCCGCTCGGGATCAAAGATTTGTTTTGCACCAAAGGTGTGCAAACCCAGGCCGCCAGCCATATTCTCGAAGGCTTCAAGCCCGAATATGAAAGCACCATTACCAGCCAGCTTTTTGACGCCGGCGCGGTGATGCTTGGCAAGCTCAACATGGATGAATTCGCCATGGGCAGCTCCAACGAAACCTCCTGTTATGGTGCAGTTACCTCGCCTTGGCGGCGCGGCAATGATACCGCCCCGCTTACCCCTGGCGGCTCGTCTGGCGGTTCGGCGGCGGCGGTTTCGGCTGATCTGTGCCTTGGCGCCACCGGCACCGATACCGGCGGCTCTATCCGCCAGCCCGCGGCCTTTACCGGTATTGTCGGGGTGAAGCCCACCTATGGCCGCTGCTCGCGTTGGGGGGTGGTGGCCTTTGCCTCGTCGCTTGATCAGGCCGGGCCGATGGTCAAAACAGTACGTGACAGCGCAATTATGCTGCAAGCCATGGCCGGGCATGACCCGAAAGACAGCACCTCGGCCGATTTGGCCGTGCCCGATTTTGAGGCAGCGCTGAGCGGTGATATTCGCGGTAAAAAAATCGGCCTTCCCAAGGAATACCGGTTGGACGGGATGCCCGAAGAAATTGAGGCCCTTTGGCATGAAGGCGCTGAAAAGCTGAAGGCCGCCGGTGCCGAGATTATCGACATTTCGCTGCCACATACCAAATACGCGCTGCCCGCCTATTACGTAATCGCCCCTGCCGAAGCTTCGAGCAACCTGAGCCGCTATGACGGGGTTAAATATGGCCACCGCGCCAAAATCAAACCCGGCGAAGGCATTACCGAAATGTATGAGCGCACCCGCGCCGAGGGCTTTGGCGACGAGGTGCAGCGCCGCGTGATGATCGGAGCCTATGTGCTTTCGGCCGGTTTTTATGACGCTTATTATATTCGCGCCCAAAAGGTGCGCACCCTGATCAAACAGGATTTCGAGACTGTTTTCGCGCAGGGGATCGACCAGATATTAACCCCGGCCACGCCTTCGGCCGCCTTCGGGCTTGGGGAAATGGCCGATGCCGACCCAATCAAAATGTATCTCAACGATGTGTTTACGGTTACGGTGAATCTGGCAGGCTTGCCCGGTGTCAGCGTGCCTGCCGGGCTGGATTCAAGCGGGCTTCCGCTTGGGCTGCAATTAATCGGGCAACCGTGGAACGAAGCTGATATGCTTAATACTGCATATGCACTCGAGCAAGCCAGCGGATTTGCCGAAAAACCGGTAAAATGGTGGTAAGGAGACAGAAATGAGACCTTTCAAGCTGGGAATATTTGCCCTCGCGGGGCTGTTTTTGGCAGGCTGTCAGCAAGAGGCCGGGTTTACCGCCGCTTTCCCGCCTGTGGGTGGTGGGTCGGCGCTGGCGCTACCCGATGCAGGTGAGCCAACCGATATTACCCGGCAAAGCGCCGATGGTGCGGCAGCCGAAAGCCTTTCTGCCGCTGTTGACGAGGCCCTGCAATCCACCGCCGGTGCTCAAACCGCGCAGCCGCCGCAAGTAGAGATGGCGGCGGCAGAGCCCGATAGCGGCACGGAAATCGCTTCCGATAGCGGTGTGCTCAATCTGGCCGAGCAATCACAGGCCGAGCAGCTCCGCTTGCGCAAAAAAGATGCCGCCGCGCTGGCGGCTGCGGCTGCACAGCGTGTGGTGATCCAACCCGGGCAAATGCCCGAAGTGATCGCCAATGTAAATATCATCACCTTTGCCCGAGAAACCACCAATGCCGTAGGCGAGCGGGTGTTTCGTCGCCCCTCCATTCGGCGGCTGAATAGCGCATCGCAATGCGGGAAATTCAACAATGCCGACGATGCCCAGCGCAATTTCCTCGCCAATGGCGGCCCGGCGGATGACCCGCTCAACCTCGACCCGGATGGCGACGGCTTTGCCTGCCGCTGGTCACCCGAGGCTTACCGCGCGCTGGTGTTGAACTAACGCGGCGCGCCAACGCCGCGCCTTTGATGAGGCTGCGCCCGCGCCGCGCCCAAGCCTTTGCGCCTGTTGCGGCCAAGGCAGGCTAGACCTGTTGGGTTACAAATACACCCGCCGCCATTAAAGCGATCCCCGCCGCGCGGGTGAGCGAAAGCGGGCTGATCTGCGCGCCGAAAAGGCCAAAATGGTCAATTGCCGCCGCACTCACCAACTGGCCGAGCAATACAAAAAACACCGCATTCCCGATGCCAAAACGCGGGGCCACGAAGGTTATGCTCAGCACATAGAAAGCAACCAGAAACCCCGCCAAAAACAGATATATGGGCGCGTTTGCGGCTTTCGCCACCGGTGCCACACCTGTGAACAGCAGCGCCACCAGCGTTGCCGCCAACGCCACGCAAAACAATATGGCCGCCGCCGCTACCGGGCTTCCGATTTTCACGCCGAGGGCCGCGTTTAGGGCCGCCAGAACCGGCACGCCAAAACCGGCGGCCAACATCGTGATGATATAAGGTGTCGTGCTGGGCATGTGTTGACTCCGCTGGAAATTTCCCGGCAGTTTCCTGCAATGCCCCGTGCTTTACAATGCAATTTTTAGCTGGCCCCGGTTAAACCGTCGGGGCCAGCTTATATTGCGCTAGCTTTTGGCCAGGTTTCGCAGCACATAGTGCAGCACACCGCCATGCTCTACATATTCGATCTCGATTTCGGTATCGATCCGGCATTTGAGCATGATCTCTTTCACGCTGCCATCGGCATATTCAATGGTGCAAGGCACATCTGAAAGCGGTTTGATATCGCCCGCCAACCCGGCAATCGAGATGGTTTCATCACCCTTCAGGCCAAGGGTTTTGCGGCTGTCACCACCGGTGAACTCAAACGGAATAACCCCCATGCCCACCAGATTGGAGCGGTGAATGCGCTCAAAACTCTCGGCGATCACCGCACTTACACCCAAAAGCGCCGTGCCCTTTGCCGCCCAGTCACGGCTGGAGCCGGCACCATAAAGCGCACCGCCAATCACCACCAGCGGCGTGCCTGCGGCCTTATAGGCCTCGGCGGCATCATAGATCGAGGTTTGCACGCCGTCGGGGCCTTTGGTATAGCCACCTTCTACGCCCTCGAGCATTTCGTTTTTGATGCGGATATTGGCGAAAGTGCCGCGCATCATTACCTGATGATTGCCGCGCCGCGAGCCATAAGAGTTGAAATCGCGCTGGCCGACCTGGCGCTCGATCAGGTATTTGCCTGCCGGGCTATCCACCGCAAAGGAGCCGGCGGGGGATATGTGGTCGGTCGTAACCATATCACCGAGCAGCGCCAGTATTTTGGCACCTTTCACATCGGTGATCACCCCGGGCTCGGGGCTCATGCCCTGAAAATAGGGCGGATTCTGCACATAGGTTGAGCTGGCGGGCCAGTCATAGGTCAGGCTATCGGTAGTTTCAACCGATTGCCATTTTTCGTCACCGGCAAACACATCGGCATATTTCTCGATAAAGGCTTCGCGGGTTACTGTTTGCTCTACCAGATCAGCCACCTCTTTGGAGGATGGCCAGATATCTTTCAGGTAAACATTGTTGCCGTTCCGGTCTTGCCCCAAAGGCTCGGTTGTCAGGTCGATATTCATATCACCTGCCAGCGCATAGGCCACCACCAGCGGCGGTGAGGCCAGATAGTTGGCGCGCACATCGGGGCTGATGCGGCCTTCAAAGTTGCGGTTGCCGGAAAGCACCGAAGTAGCCACCAGATCACCTTCGGCAATGGCTTCCGAGATTTCTTTTTGCAGCGGGCCGGAATTGCCGATACAGGTGGTGCAGCCATAGCCCACAAGGTTAAAGCCGATTTTATCAAGGTCTTCCTGCAGGCCGGCGGCCTCCAGATAGGCCGAAACCACCTGCGAGCCCGGTGCCAGCGAGGTTTTGACCCACGGTTTACGGTTGAGCCCCAAAGCAGCGGCCTTGCGCGCCACCAGCCCCGCGCCGATCATCACATAAGGGTTGGAGGTGTTGGTGCAAGAGGTGATCGAGGCGATCACCACCTTACCGCTCGACAAGGTATAATCCTCACCAGCTACCGGCACCTGTTTATCCAGCGGGCGCTTGAAGGTGTTTTCCATTTGCCAATTGAAACCCGCGACCGTTTTATCCAGCGTGATGTAATCCTGCGGGCGTTTGGGGCCGGAAATGGCAGGCACGATCGTGCCCATATCAAGGCTCAATGTATCGGTATAAATCGGGGCATAATCATCCCCGCGCCAAAAGCCGTTGGCCTTGGCATAGGCTTCCACCAATGCAATCCGGTCTTCATCACGGCCCGAGATGCGCAGGTAGCGCAGGGTTTCGCTGTCGATCGGGAAAAAGCCGCAGGTCGCGCCATATTCGGGGGCCATATTGGCAATGGTGGCACGGTCTGCCAGCGGCAGGTTATCAAGCCCGGCACCGTAAAATTCGACAAACTTGCCAACCACGCCCTTTTCGCGCAGCAATTCCACCACTTTCAACACCAGATCAGTGCCGGTCGTGCCTTCCATCATTTCGCCGGTCAGCTCAAAGCCAACCACTTCGGGGATCAACATCGAAACCGGCTGGCCAAGCATAGCCGCCTCGGCTTCAATGCCGCCCACGCCCCAGCCAAGCACAGCAAGGCCGTTAACCATGGTGGTGTGGCTATCAGTGCCCACCAGCGTATCGGGGTATGCCACCTCGGCCCCGTTCTGGTCGGTGTCGGTCCACACGGTTTGCGCCAGATACTCGAGGTTTACCTGATGGCAAATGCCGGTGCCCGGCGGCACCACGCGGAAATTGTTAAAGGCCGACTGCCCCCATTTAAGGAAGGTGTAGCGCTCAAGGTTTCGCTCGTATTCGCGCTCTACATTCATCTGAAAGGCGCGCGGGTTACCGAATTCGTCGATCATCACCGAGTGGTCGATCACCAGATCAACCGGGTTGAGCGGGTTGATCTTTTCAGCGTCACCGCCAAGGGCCACAATGCCGTCACGCATGGCGGCAAGGTCAACCACGGCAGGCACGCCGGTGAAATCCTGCATCAGCACCCGGGCCGGACGATAGGCAATTTCGCGCGGGTTTTTGCCGCCATTTTCGGCCCATTCGGCAAAGGCCCTGATATCATCCACCGAAACGGTTTTGCCATCTTCAAAGCGCAGCATGTTTTCCAGCACCACCTTCAGCGCCGCAGGCAGGCGTGAAAAGTCGCCAAGGCCCGCTGCTTGCGCGGCCGGAATGGAATAATAGGAAATGGTATTGGAGCCGACCTTGAGGTCGCGCCTGGTTTTGGCGGTATCGGTTCCGACTTGGATGGTCATGTGGTGGCCTCCGGCTGGGGGTTGTGATGAATAGCTATGGTATGCCCATATTCAGGGAAAAATACAATGGGGCCCGCGCCATTGTGTGCAATTGTATACCATTTTGATTCGCGGTGTCAATAAGGCGTTCCGGCAAGCCGGTGCGGTTAATCCCTCTTTCGCAGCCGTTCGGAATAGGCTAAGCCCGCTTTATGACACTTTCGGTTTCAAACCTTGGCTGCCAGCGCGGCGGCCGCACAATATTCAGCCAGCTTTCGCTGGAAATAACCCCCGGCGAGGCGGTGCTGCTGCGCGGGCCAAACGGGGCCGGAAAGTCAACCCTTTTGCGGGTGATCGCCGGGCTGATTCCGGCCACCGGCGGCGAGATAAGCCTGAATGGCACGCCCTTTGCCAACCGCGACGATTTTCAGGGCCAGCTAACCTATGCCGGGCATCTTGATGCGATCAAACCCCAGTTGACCGTAGCCGAAAACCTGCAATTTTGGGCCCGGCTGTTCGAGGCCGGAAACCTCGCTGAAACCATGCAGGATTTCCGGCTTGATGAAATAGCCGACCGCCCGGCCCATGCCTGCTCGGCCGGGCAAAAGCGCCGCCTCGGGCTGGCCCGCATTGCTGTCACCAGCCGCCCGCTCTGGCTGCTCGATGAACCCACGGTCTCGCTCGATACCGAAACCACCAAGCGTTTTGTGGCAACCATTGATGCCCACTGCGCCGCCGGTGGCATGGCCTTTATTGCCACGCATATCGATCTCGGGCTCAACGCGCCGCGCAGCATCGAGATCGCGCCCTATCTGGCCAGCGCCAACGCCCCCGAGCACGATCCTTTTCTTAAGGGAGACTGGTAATGCTCAATCTGTTGATCCGCGAATTGCGTCTTGCACTGCGCTCGGGCGGCGGCGCAGGCCTTGGGTTGGCATTTTTTCTGATCGTGGTCATGCTGGTGCCCTTTGGTGTGGGGCCCAACCAGCAAATTCTGGGCCAAATTGCCCCCGGCATATTGTGGATAGGGGCGCTGCTGGCCAGCCTGCTGTCACTCGACCGCCTGTTTCAGGCCGATTCCGAGGATGGCACGCTGGATATTCTGGCGCTTTCTCCCATGCCGCTCGAGCAACAGGTGGCGGTAAAGGCATTGGCCCACTGGCTGACCACCGGCCTGCCGCTGGTCATCATGGCCCCCGTGCTGGGGATGACACTAAACCTCCCCCTGCCCGCTTATCCGTGGCTGATCGCCAGCCTTGCCGCGGGCACCCCGGCGCTTTCATTTATCGGGGCGGCGGGGGCGGCGCTGACCGTGGGGGTAAAGCGCGGCGGCTTGCTTCTGTCGCTTCTGGTGCTGCCGCTTTACATCCCGACCCTGATTTTCGGGGCCAAGGCCACCAGCCTTGCGGCTGACGGGCTGGACCCGATGCCCGCCTTTTTGCTGATGGCGGGCCTCAGCCTGTTTACCCTCGCGCTCACCCCTTTTGCGGCCGCAAAAGCCCTGCGCACCCATTTAAGCTGAAGCGGCGGGTATTGGCGTTATTTCAGCAGCCGCTCCAAATAGTGCCCGTAGCCGTTTTTCTGATATTTCTGCCCGGCTTCGGCTAGCAATCCCTGGTTAATCCAGCCTTGTTCATAAGCAATTTCTTCAGGGCAGCCCACTTGCAGCCCCTGCCGGTTTTGCAAGGTGCGCACAAAATTTCCGGCATCGAGCAGGCTGCCATGGGTGCCGGTATCAAGCCATGCATAGCCGCGCCCCAGCTTTTCAACCCTGAGCGTGCCCTCGGCAAGGTAAGCATCGAGCAGGCAGGTTATTTCCAGCTCGCCCCGCGCTGAAGCTGTGATGGTTTTGGCCTTTTCCGGCGCGGTTGCATCCAGAAAGTAAAGCCCGGTCACCGCATAATTCGAGGCCGGCAGGCTGGGCTTTTCGATGATCGTTTCCGCCCTGCCCGCTCTGTCAAACCCGACCACGCCATAGCGCTCCGGGTCGGAGACCTGATAGCCAAAAACCGAGCCGCCCGCCACTTTATTGTTGGCGTTTTGCAATAGTTCGGTCAGGCCGTGGCCAAAGAAAATATTGTCACCCAGCACCATGGCCGAGGGTGCACCTGCCAAAAAAGCTTCGGCCAAAATATAGGCCTGCGCCAGCCCCGCCGGGTATGGTTGCTCGATATAGCTCAGGGAAAGCCCCCATTGCGCGCCGTCCCCCAGCAGGCGTTTGAACTGGTTTTGGTCTTCGGGGGTGGTGATCACCGCTATTTCGCGAATGCCTGCGAGCATCAGCACCGAGAGCGGATAATAGATCATCGGTTTATCGTAAATCGGCAGCAATTGCTTGGAAATGCCCATGGTGACCGGATAGAGCCGGGTGCCGGAACCACCCGCCAGAATAATGCCCTTTCGCTGGTTCATTTGGCTGCCTCCAGCTCGCTGAGAACCTGAACCAATGCAGAGCGCCAATCAGGCTGCGGGATACCAAAAACCGTGGCAAGGCTGCGGCAATCAAGCCGTGAATTCAGCGGTCTGGCCGCCGGAGCCGGGTAATTTGCGGTGGTAATCCCGGTTAGCGTTACCTGCTGGCCGGTCTGGCTGAAAATCTCTTCGGCAAAGGCTTTCCGGCTTACCGCGGGCGTGCCGGCATAGTGGTAAATGCCGCTTTTGCCACCGCCTTTATGCATGGCCCCGGCCATGGTGAGCAAAGCCGCCGCAATGCCTGCCGCCGGGGTTGGCCCGCCCACTTGGTCCTCCACCACCGATAGCGCGCTGCGCTCATTGCCGAGCCGAACCATGGTTTTGACAAAGTTGCTGCCATGCGCCGAAAAAACCCAGGCGGTGCGCAAAATGGCATAAGTGCCGCCTGCTGCCACCACCCCTGCTTCCCCGGCAAGTTTGGAGCGCCCGTAGGCGTTTATCGGTGCCGGAATATCATCCGGCATTCGCGGCTGGTCTTTGGCACCGCTAAATACGTAATCGGTCGAGATATGCAGGAAGGGAATGCCGAGTCTGGCCGCTGCGTCCGCCATCGCCGCAGGCGCTTCGCCATTGATGACGCTTGCTGCCGCCTCCTGGGTTTCGGCCCGGTCAACCGCGGTGAAGGCTGCCGCGTTTATCACCGCATTGGGCCTGTGGGTGAAAACGGCTTGCGCACAGGCTTGCGGGTTACGCAGGTCGGCTTCATCGCGGCCAAGGGCCATGCAGGGTCCGGCCTTTTGCAATTCTTTGGCCACCTGCCCGGTTTTGCCAAATACCAGCAGCTTCATTGGCCCACCCCCAGGCGCGCGCCCACGCCCTTTGTGGCGCGCAGGGCCTGCCACCAGCTTTCATTCTCCAGATACCAGTCCACCGTTATTTCGAGCCCCCGCTGCCAGGTGACCGAAGGCCGCCAGCCAAGCTCTTGCCGAATGCGGCTTGGGTCAATCGCATAGCGCTGGTCATGGCCCGGGCGGTCTTTGACAAATTCTATCAGGCGCTCATGCGGGGCACCGCTTGGCCGCTTTTGGTCCAGTATGGTGCAAATCATCCGCACCAGATCAATGTTGCGCACCTCGTTTTCACCACCAATATTATAAGCCCGCCCAGCCCTGCCTTTGGCCAGCACCGTAAGCAAGGCATCGGCGTGGTCTTCCACATATAGCCAGTCGCGCACATTGCTGCCATCGCCATAGACCGGAATCGGCTCGCCGCTTAATGCCCGCAATATAACCACCGGAATCAACTTTTCAGGAAAGTGGAACGGCCCGTAATTGTTGGAACAATTGCTCAGCAGGATCGGCAGGCCATAGGTTTTATGCCAAGCCCGCACCAGATGGTCAGACGCGGCCTTGGAGGCGGCATAAGGCGAATTGGGCGCATAACCCGTTGCCTCGCTAAACAGGCCGCTTTCGCCAAGGCTGCCATAAACCTCGTCGGTGGAAACGTGGTGAAAGCGAAACCCGGCAGGCCTGCCCGTGGCGCGCCAATGCGCCAGCGCGGCTTGCAACATATTATAGGTGCCGGTGATATTGGTATCGACAAAAACCGACGGCCCGTCGATCGAACGGTCGACATGGGATTCCGCCGCGAGGTGCAGCACCGCATCGGGCACGTGCCGCGCAAATATGCGCTGTAAGGCATCGGGGTTGCGAATATCGGCATGCTCAAAACAGTAGGCAGGGCTTTGGGCAACCGAGGCGAGGTTTTCAAGGCAAGCGGCATAGGTGAGCGCATCGAGATTGACCACCTGATGCCCCGCGGCAATGGCCCGCCGCACCACCGCTGACCCGATAAACCCGGCCCCACCGGTGACTAAAAGCTTCATCTTCTAGCCCTCATACTGGAAAGGCGAGGAGATTTCCGCCAACAAGGGCGCATCGGCATCCTTTTGTGAAAGCACCGCAGACTCGCTGGCAATACCCCAGTCGATCGCAAGCGCCGGGTCGTCAAAGCGCACCGCCCGGTCACATTCAGGCGCATAATAATCCGAACATTTGTACACCACTTCGGTAGAGGGCGTTTGCGTTACAAACCCGTGCAAAAACCCTTTTGGCACAAATAGCTGCTTGCCGTTTTCGGCCGAAAGCAGCGCCGCCACCCATTTTCCGAAGGTAGGAGACCCGACCCGGATATCGACCGCAACATCAAGGATAGAACCGCGCACCACCCGCACCAGCTTATCCTGCGCATGTGGCGGCGCCTGAAAGTGCAGGCCCCTGATGGTGCCGGTGTCAATTGATCGCGAGTGGTTGTCCTGCACAAAATCCACATCCCCCGCCAGCGCCGAAAAATCCCTTCGGTTCCATGTTTCGGCAAAATAACCGCGGGTATCGCTGAAGCGGCGCGGCGTGAAGGTAAACACGCCTTCAAGATTGGCGGAGATATTCAAGGGCAAATTTCCAAAACGGGGTGGTGCCATGCATTGGGATGACAGTCGGGGTGAGCGCCATCATCGGCATTATTGGTTAATGCCGGATTAAAAGTTTTGGCAATGATCGGGTGAAACGCGCAGTGGCGCGCATCAAAATATACCCTTACGGGCTTGAGGCATGGGCAGATAACGCTGGGCGGCTGTGCTGCATAGAAACCTGAACCTTGCTTTCACCGCCGCCGCTTGCTTTTGCCTTTCACCATTACCGTGCCGGCGCGCCCCGCCTGCGATCTTCCGCGGGTTTTTTCGCTGGCCGCCGCAATGGCGGATTGCCTTGCCAGCGGGTCGTCGGCCACCGCCAACTCAACCGCTTCCAGCCGGTGCACCTCGTCACGCAGCCGCGCCGCTTCCTCAAATTCGAGGTTCTCGGCGGCTTTGCGCATATCGGTCCGCAAGGCCTCCAGATGGGCTTTCAGATTGGCGCCATAGCTGGCTTTGTCAACCTTGGTAGTCACGCGGCTTTGGTCGGTATCGGCGTTAAACAGGCCCTGCATCACGTCTTCCACATTTTTGCGGATGGTTTGCGGGGTGATGCCGTGGGCCAGATTATAGGCGTGCTGCTTTTCGCGCCGCCGGTTGGTTTCGCCAATGGCGCGCTCCATGCTGCCGGTGATCCGGTCGGCATACATGATCACGCGGCCATCTTCGTTGCGCGCGGCGCGGCCAATGGTTTGCACCAGCGAGGTTTCGGAACGCAAAAAGCCCTCTTTGTCTGCATCCAGTATCGCCACCAGCCCGCATTCGGGAATATCCAGCCCCTCGCGCAACAGGTTGATCCCGACCAGCACATCAAAAGCGCCGAGGCGCAGGTCCCGCAAAATTTCGATCCGCTCCAATGTGTCAATATCAGAATGCATGTAGCGCACCCGAATACCCTGTTCGTGCAGATACTCCGTCAGGTCTTCCGACATGCGCTTGGTAAGGGTGGTCACCAATACCCGCTGGTCTTTGGCGGCCACAATTCTGATCTCGGAAAGCAGGTCATCCACCTGTGTCTCTACCGGGCGGATCTCGATTTCGGGGTCGAGCAAGCCGGTAGGCCGAATGATCTGCTCGGCAAACACTCCGCCTGCCTGCGCCAGCTCCCACTTTTGCGGGGTGGCTGATACAAACACGCTTTGCGGGCGCATTGCATCCCATTCCTCGAATTTCAGCGGCCGGTTATCCATGCAGGAAGGCAGCCGGAAACCATGCTCGGCCAAAGTGGATTTGCGCCGGAAATCCCCCTTATACATGCCGCCGATTTGCGGCACCGAAACATGGCTTTCATCGGCAAAAACAATCGCATTATCGGGGATATACTCAAACAAGGTGGGGGGTGGTTCACCGGGGGCGCGGCCGGTGAGGTAGCGCGAATAATTTTCAATGCCGTTGCAAAAACCGGAGGCGTCCAGCATTTCAAGGTCAAAATTGGTGCGCTGCTCAAGGCGCTGGGCTTCCAGCAGTTTGCCCTCGCCCACATACTGATCCAGCCGTTTGCGCAGCTCTTCCTTGATTTTCACAATCGCCTGCGTCAGCGTGGGCCGCGGGGTTACGTAATGCGAATTGGCATAGACGCGGACCTTTTCAAGCGTGCCGGTTTTTTCGGCGGTCAGGGTGTCAAACTCGGTGATCTTCTCGAGCTCGTCGCCAAAAAAAGAAAACCGCCAACCGCGATCATCAAGATGCGCGGGCCACAGCTCCAAACTATCCCCGCGCACCCGGAAGCTGCCGCGCTGGAAAGCCTGATCATTGCGCTTGTATTGCTGGGCGATGAGCCCGGCCATGATTTGCCGCTGGTCATATGCCTCGCCCACCAGCAGATCCTGGGTCATCGCGCCGTAGGTTTCCACTGAGCCGATACCGTAAATGCAGCTCACCGAGGCAACAATAATCACATCGTCGCGCTCCAGCAGCGCCCGGGTGGCCGAGTGCCGCATGCGGTCGATCTGTTCGTTGATCTGCGATTCTTTTTCAATGAAGGTATCAGAGCGCGGCACATAGGCCTCGGGCTGGTAATAGTCATAAAAACTCACAAAATATTCGACCGCATTTTCGGGAAAAAACGATTTCATCTCGCCATAAAGCTGGGCGGCGAGGGTTTTATTGGGGGCGAGAATGATGGCTGGCCGCTGGGTGGCCTCGATGATTTTGGCCATAGTGAAGGTTTTGCCGGTGCCTGTAGCCCCCAGCAGCACCTGATTCCGGTCACCTTCCTTTAGCCCCGCAACCAGCTCTTTGATCGCGGTCGGTTGGTCACCCGCCGGTTCAAATTGCGTGTGCAGCACAATACGCTTACCGCCCTCGAGTTTGGGGCGGTGAATCGGTTCATCCATAAAACGCCCCCCACACCGGCCGGTTCCGCAATTTGTGCGCCGAAAACTGCATTCGCACCATTTTCTCCTCCACGCTTCAAGATATGGCCTCTTTTTGTTCTTATGCAAGCACAATCCCCGAGAATGTTTTTGGCTTATTTTTATGGGTTTAGTGAAAATGCTAACAAAAGGTTAATACTTTGGGTTGCTTTTTATCGAATTAAAGCTACTTTTAGGATATTTTGTTCTTGTATTGTCCGGCCGAGTTTGGTTAATTGGTCTTGCAAGTGGCAGTTACCGGCTCGGTATGATACGAACCCACCCCACCCCTCGCTCCCTCGTATCGGGCCGGTAACTTTCCTTGTGCTCCCCCAAAACCGCTTGCACTAAGCCCGCTGATTGGCGATAAGAATACCAGTTTTCCGAGAGGTGATCCGATGACAGCACGAATCTTTCAGCCCGCCCGCAATGCCATGCAATCCGGTCAGGCCAAAACCAAGCACTGGGTGCTGGAATTCTCGCCGGAATCACCGCGCAAAATAGAGCCGCTGATGGGCTGGACAAGTTCAAACGATATGCAGTCCCAATTGCATATGAAGTTTGAAAGCAAGGCCGCCGCTATTGCCTATGCAGAAGCCAACGGCCTTGCCTTCACCGTTGTTGATTCCCACAAACGCAAACCGCTCGTGCGCCAAGGCGGCTACGGCGAAAATTTTGCCCATAACCGCCGTTCTGTCTGGACCCACTAAACCCGGCCCCGTAGCTCAGCTGGATAGAGCAGCTGACTTCTAATCAGCAGGCCACAGGTTCGAATCCTGTCGGGGTCACCAATTTATCTGGATATATCCAATAGTTCACGCGAAATTGTTTTATGCGCATTTTTTTACTTTCCTCACGGAAGCATAGCGGAAGCATCTGAATCTAGCTTGTATAGTTGAAAAATGACACTTAGCGATTCTCGATCCGGATCAATAGCCTTTGATCAATAAGTGGAAGATGTCACAGTTGGTCCAAAGCTGCCTCTCATATTGATTTCACTTAGTTACGTTGCCATCGCGTTTTGCAGAACTTCGATTTGTTTATCATTGTGATGGAAGGTAAGCGGAGATTCGTTAGTGCGATGACAGTTGCGGAGCAATATAAAATCGTTTGGAATCAGGACGAAGTCCCTGTAATTCTTAGGCGCGTGGGCAATGGCGAAAGACTTCGTGTCCGAATTCCTTACTCCGATGACAACCGCAACTGGCTCCAAAACTATCGTCGACATAAGCCTGTTTGGGTGGCCGATGGCCGCTACTGGGAGTTACCTAAAGCGTGGTTTAACGACTTTGTGGGATGAGCTCTAATGCGATATGGTAAAGTTTACATTTTTCAACCCTACCGAGAGCAGGAAAAGTGTGCGCCTGCATGTCAGAATGCTATAGGTCATGAATGCAATTGCTCGTGCATGGGCGCAAATCATGGCTCAGGAAGTAATGATGGCTGGTTTGAGGTCTCTGATGCATTTTCATTTCGGTGGCATTCTCGGGAGTTGGCATGCCGACTTTTGACAGCACGATGACTGCCCCTTTTTGAACACTTAAAAAATGGTTTCAAATAAGGTGTCGCGCAGCGCCTCGGTCAGAGCTGGTCGCGGTAAAACTGGTCTGAAAACCCTCGAAGTTTCGTCACCCCCACATCCATTCGTTTGGGTTGAATACGGCCGTGGCCCACTATCCGGATTCCCGGGCGACCTCAATATGGGTTCATTTCCGCTGATTCAGAAAGTTCCGACATTAATTTCAAGGTTTTATCAGCTTCCTCGGGGCTGATGGTATTGAGCGCAAAGCCCACATGCACCAGCACGTAATCGCCTATTTTGGCATCGCTCACCAGAGAAAGCGAGATTTCCTTTTTCACCCCGTCAAGCGAAACAATGGCGTTGTCGCCTGCTGTCAACTCAACAATTTTTGCCGGTATAGCCAAACACATTTTTTATACCTCATTTCCGATATTGTTCAACTCTTGGCTGGCTTTTATCCACGCATACCAGTCTTCCATCCCCGCGCCCGATTTCGCCGAGACCTGCAAAATCCTGATTTTCGGGTTTACCCGGCGGGCATAGTCGATGCACTTTTCCACGTCAAAATCCAGATAGGGCAACAGATCGGTTTTGGTTAAAAGCATGATATCCGAAGCATGAAACATATCGGGGTATTTGATCGGCTTGTCTTCGCCCTCGGTTACCGACAGGATAACCACCTTATGGGCTTCGCCAAGGTCAAATCCAGCCGGGCACACAAGGTTGCCGACGTTTTCAACAAACAAAACCCCGTTTTCGATATCAAGGTGTTCAAGCGCATGCCCGACCATATGGGCGTCCAAATGGCAGCCCTTGCCGGTGTTGACCTGAATCGCGGGCACACCGGTGGCCCGAATACGCTCGGCATCATTTGCTGTTTGCTGGTCACCCTCGATCACGGCCAGAGCCGTATGCGCCTTGAGCGCCTCGATCGTGCGGGTCAGCAATGTGGTTTTGCCCGAGCCGGGGGAGGATACGAGATTGAGCGCCAGCAGATGATTGCGGGCAAACGCTTGCCGGTTGGCGGCGGCATAGCTGTTGTTTTTGGCCATAATATCGGTTTCGATCTGCACCATGCGCGCCTGGCTGAGCCCGGGCGCATGGGCATGGGCCGGGCCATGGCCATAGTGGTGGTGGTCATGGGTGTGGGCTTGAGCGCCATCAATCACCACGTCGCCCTCGCCGCAGCCGCAAACCGTGCACATTAAAAAACCTCCAGTTCCTTGATCCGCAACCCTTCGCCGCTGGTGATCTGCACATCAAAACTGCCGCAAATCGGGCAAGGGTCGAATCTTTCCCGCACATCAACCGCTTGTGCGCAAGCTTTGCACCAGCCTACCACCGGCACATCAACCACTTCAAGGGCAGCGCCTTCCGCCACCCCGCCTTTGCTGACCGCATCAAAACTAAATCGCAGCGCGTCCAGATCTATCCCGGCCAGCGCGCCGATTTCAAGCCGCACGGTTTTTACCTTGCCGAAAGATTGCGCCACCGCTTGTTCTTCGATCACCGCAACAAGGCTTTCGCAAATTGACAATTCGTGCATCCCGCCCCTCGCCTATCTGGCCCTTGGCCGGTTTTCGGCTTCTGCCACCACCCATTCGAGAAAAAAATCCTCGGCCCGGCCCAGATTGGCAAGCGCAGCCGCGCTCAACCCCTCTGCCACCTCGCCAAAACTTTTGCCGGAAATGCCCAGCACAAAGGCCTTCGGGGCCTTGCCATATAGCATATCGGCCAGCGCCAACACCGCTTCGGGCAACAGGGCGTGGCTGGCAATATCGGCGGCGCCATCGGCCTCGACCGGTGTAAATGTAAAAGGGGCATCGCCGCCGATCAGCGCATCGGCAAACACCACGGTATTTGCCCCAGCCACCTGCGGCGCGTGCTCCACCGTGAGCTGGTAATCAATATCCACTTTCCAGCCTTCCAGTCTGGCAGCTTCTATGCGCGCCGCAAAGGCGGGGCCTAGCCCGTCATCGCCGCGCCCGGCATTGCCGTAGCCGATCAAAAGCAGGCTCATCCCCCACCAACCGATTGCTGCCGACTGTCGATCAGGGCACCGCCCGCATCAAAAAGCTCTACCTGCAAAGGCATCTGGCCAAGCGCGTGGGTGGCGCAGGAAAGGCACGGGTCATAGGCTCTGATCGCCACTTCCACATGGTTGAGCATGCCTTCGGTTATCCGCTCCTGCCCGCTGAGGTGCTTGATCGCCACATCCTTTACCGCGCGGTTCATACCTTCATTGTTATGGGTGGTAGAAACGATGAGATTACAATAGGTTACTTGATCATTTTCATCTACTTTATAATGATGGATGAGGTTGCCGCGCGGCGCTTCTATCACCCCTATACCCTCTTCACGCCGCGCGCCGCTGGCCTTCAAATCGCGGCCTTGCAGGTCCGGGTCGTGCAAAAGCTCGTTGATTTTTTCCACGCAATGCACCACCTCGATCATCCGCGCCCAGTGGTTGGCAAGGGTCGAATTATTGGGCGCACCACCTGTTACCGCTTTCAGGTCGGCAAGGGCTGCATTGGCTAATGGCGTATCGATAAAGCTGGCCGTGTTCATCCGTGCCAGCGGGCCAACCCGATACCAGCCGTTTTCAGGGCCAATTTCCTTGATAAACGGGAATTTCATGTAGGACCAGGAGCGCACATCCTCAACCAGCTTCTCGTGATACTTGGTATAGTCGAGATGGTCAAAAATTGTTTCGCCTGCGGTGTTCAGGGCGCGCAATTGGCCGTGATAAAGGTCCAGCGCCCCATCTGATTCACGCACAAGAGACATGAAGTTGGACGGAAACGAACCAAATTCGGCAACCAGATGCTCATGCTCGAGCGTATAGCCGCGCGCCAGCGCCAGCGCATCCTGTGACCAGACCAGCATATCGTCTATTTTGGCGCGAAAGGCGTCACGGGTGGCAATCGGCAGGTTGCGGTTGATCCCCCCCGGAATCGCCCCGGTGCCATGGATCTTTTTACCCGCTGTCGCCTCGATGATTTCCTGACCAAACTGGCGCATGGCAATGGCGCGGCGGCCGAGCTCGGGGTTTTCCTTGATCACCTCGAAAATATTGCGCTTTTCCGCCGGTGCGCCAAAGCCAAACAGCAAATCAGGCGCGGCGAGGTGAAAAAAATGCAGCACATGGCTTTGCATCACCTGCCCGTAATGCATCAGCCGCCGCATTTTTTCGGCGGTGGGCGGCAATTCATCCACGCCGCAAATCATGTCCATCGCTTTGGCGGCCGCCAAATGGTGGCTGACCGGGCAAATGCCGCAAAGCCGCTGCACAATTACCGGCACTTCCCACAACAGCCGCCCGCGAATAAAGCGCTCAAAGCCGCGAAACTCGACAATATGCAGCCGCGCTTCATCCACCTGATTATCGGCATCGAGGTGTATAGTAACCTTGCCATGCCCTTCAACACGGGTAACAGGCGAAATTTCGATCAGTCTTGGCTCGGCCATGTTTCTATCCTAGTCGAATTTGATGCTCTCACGCGTGAAGCCCTGAAACTTGCCGGTTAAAAGGCCAACCAGCGTATCAAAAATAATGTCACCCTCGGGCGCGCAACCGGGGATCTGGTAGTCGATCACCACCACATCCGAGCAGGGATACACCTCGTCCAGCAGCAGTGGCAATGCCGGATCGTTCGGGATATTATGGGTGGTGTTGCGAATGTATTTGCCGGTGATATAGGCCTCTTCAAGGCATTCGCGCAGCGGGGCCTCAGAGTGCATAATCGCGTTGCGCATTGCGGGCAAACCGCCCATAATGGCGCATTGCCCAATGGCGATCAGCACATCGCAATTGCGCCGGAAATCCCGCAACACATGCACGTTTTCCTCGTTGCAGCAGCCGCCCTCGATAATGCCGATATCGCAGCGGTTGGTGAAGCTCTTTTTATCGGTCAGGGGCGAACGGTCAAAATCAACCAGTTTCATCAACTCGATCAGCCGCTCGTCAATGTCGAGTATCGCCATATGGCAGCCAAAGCACCCGGCCAGCGAAACCGTGGCGATCCGCGCTTTTCTTGGTTCAGTCATCG